>OGUD01000724.1_pt1 | contig 23298 bp, 18 predicted proteins | sample 1573671 | NCBI WGS metagenome assembly OGUD01 (sample SAMEA2582065, study PRJEB24529) | metagenome | biome: Human gut stool | place: China | collected 2011 | reverse complement strand
AATATCTGTACCACTTCTACGAGGGCAATTTCCCCGGCAGCTGGGCAAAGGGCGAGCTGTACAACTACGACCCCGCCACCGGCGATGCCCGCAGCTGCGGCACCACCGCCAGCCTGTGCGGTATCGAACAGGCACTTGAGAAAAACGATAAAATTGCGCTGGATTATGCCGTGAAGCGCGACCTGCTGCTGCACACTGCTATGGCATTCTTGCAGGGCTTCCCCATGCTGAACTGCGGGGACGAGATCGCCCAGCGCAACGGCTGGGATTACAAAAACGACCCTGACCGTGTGGAGGACAGCCGCAATCTGCATCGCAGCAAATTCAACTGGGAGGACGCCAAGCAGCGCACCCAAAAAGGCACGCTGCAAAACAAGTTGTGGCAGGGCATGGAGCAGCTGCGCCAAATGCGGGCAGACCCCTGCTTTGCCCCGGATGCGTGGGTGACCACATGGGACAGCCACAACCCCGGCGTGCTGGCACTGGTACGCAAGCGCGGCGAAGAAACGCTGGTGGGGCTGTTCAACTTTACCGAATACCCGGCAGGAGCCGGTCTGGACGCTCTGGGCGGCAAGTATCACACCCCGGAGGGCGCTTCCGTCTGGCTGGCGGATGTGGAACTGAAGCCCTATCAGGCGCTGCTGGTAAAAAACAAATAAGCAAAACGAGCCATCCGGCCAATGCCGTTAAGTTAAGCGGCTAATAAAAAATGGACTTCATCAAAAAGCGCCCCGGCTCCCTCGTGCAGTGAGGGAGCCGGGGCGCTTTCTTGCGCGATACGGTCTTTCTTACTTCCGTGCTATCATCTCGGTATAGGCCAGCACCAGCGGGCCGACGCCCTTTGCGTCGTTGCAGACCACCGGCTCACTGAAATAGTAAGCCAGCGAGCCGTCGCGGTGGTCCTTGCCGCCGAGGCCGGCCACGAGGCAGATGCCGTCCAGCTGCAGGCTACCGTCCGGGTTCTTGCTCAGATACTTGTCACAGGTGCCGTAGAAGGCTTTCTCGGCCCATGCGGCCATCCGCTTGGGCAGGTAGCCGAGACGCACGCCCTTGAGCACGGCGTAGGCGAAGAGGGCCGTGCCGCTGGTCTCGAGGTAGTTGCCCTCGACGCCGGGGTGGTCCATCACCTGCCAGAACATGCCGGTCTCCTCGTCCTGGAACTTGTGGACGTCCTCAATGGTCTGCTTGAACATCGCCATGATGCCGCGGTACTCGTTGTACAGCTGCTCATCCATCCGCTCCAGCACGTCCACCATCGCCACCATGAACCAGCCCATGGCCCGCAGCCAGAAGTTGGGGCTGCAGCCGGTGACGGGGTCGGCCCAGTACATCTGGCGGCTCTCGTCGTAGCCGTGGTAGTACAGGCCGGTCTTCTCATCCCGCATGTGCTTCTTGATGTTCATGAACTGCTTGTAGCTGTCGATGCAGCCCTGCATCTTGTTGTAGCGGGTCTCGTACTCCATATAGAAGGGCTGGGCCATGTAGGTGCCGTCCAGCCAGACCTGCCACGGATAAATGTCCTTGTGCCAGAAGTTGCCCTCCTTGGTGCGGGGCTGGGTGAGCAGCTGGCTGCGGATGGTGTCGATGGCCTTGCGGTACTTCTCGTCGCCGAAGATGTCGTAGAGGATGAACAGGTTTTTGCCCTGATTCACGTTGTCGAGGTTGTACTCCTTCGGGTCGTAGGTCTTGATGGAGCCGTCTTCCTGCACGAACCAGTCGATGAAATCCTTGGAAAATTTCAGATACTTTTCGTCGCCGGTAGTCTTATACAGGCTCAGGCAGGCGGTGATCATGCAGCCGTCGATGTAGTTCCACTTGTTGGGCTTGCCGCTGCGGACCTTCTCGATGTTCCACATGGGTGCCTCGGCGCTGGAATTGGCGATGAGGTAGTCCACATAATCGCCCAGCATGGACAAAATCTCTTCATGAGTCATGGCTTAGTCCTCCTCAAAATGGCCGACGTTGGCAAAGCGCAGGCGCTCGCCCTCGTAGCCCTCGATCTTGACGTTGTGCAGCTCGATGTTCTTGACGTTCTCGGCGTAGATGGCCAGCTTCTTGACCAGCGGGCGGTTGTCGGCCATGGCAGCCTGACCCTCCTTGGCGTCGGGGGCGAAGGTGATGGTGACGTTCTTCATGGAGACGCCCTCGATGGGCTGCTCGGGCAGGCCGTCAAAGTAGCAGCCCGCAAACTGTGCATCGGTGGCCACGATGTCTTCCATGGTCAGGGTGCCGAGCTTCGGGGTGTACTCGTCCACGGGTAGAGCCTCGCGGCACTGGACATAGGGGCCGTGGCCGTCCGGGTCGCAGAAGTAGAACATATTGATGACGAAGGGAGCCTTGACGCCCCGCATCTCCACGTTGCGGAACACCAGACCGTCGATGACGGCGGTGTTGCCGCGGCCGCGGCGGGTCTTGACGCGGAGGCCGCGGTCGGTGTGGTCCATGAGGCACTGGGTGACCACCATGTCCTTGACGCCGCCGCTCATCTCGCTGCCGATGACGATGCCGCCGTGGCCTTTGTCCAGCAGGCAGTTGCGGATGACGGTGTGCTCGCAGCTCTTCTTGAGCTTCATGCCGAGGAAGACCTTGCTGGCCTTCATGGCGATGCAGTCGTCACCGACGTGGATGTTCACGCCGATGATGCGGATGTACTCGCAGCTCTCGGGGTCGATGCCGTCGGTGTTGGGGGCGTTGTAGGGGTTGTTGATGTTGAAGTTCAGCAGGTCGAGGTGTTTGACGAAGATGGGGTGGATGGTCCAGGAGTAGCTGTTCTGCACGGTGATGCCGTGGAGGCAGACGTTCTCGCTGTCCACCATCGCCACGGCGCGGGGACGCCATGCGATGCGCTTGACCTTGGGATCGACCCACCAGTCGCCGTTCTGGGCGTCGCAGTCCAGTGTGCCTTCGCCGGTGACGACGACGTCATGCACCTGGGTGATGTTCAGCAGGCCCGCAAAGCTGTTCAGCGGGTTGCCCTCCCAGCCGGTGAGGTAGTATTCGTCCACTTCGTTCTCGCTGGGGATGACGCCGGGCAGGATGGGGTAGTGGGTGCGGTCATTGTCGCCCAGCAGCACAGCGCCCTTCTCGAGGTAGAGGGTGGTGCAGCTCTTCATGAAGAGGCTGGCGGTGCGGTAGCGGCCAGCGGGGACATATACCGTGCCGCCCCTGGGGCAGGTGGAAAGAGCAGCCTGCAGCCTGCCGGTGTTGTCGGTCTCGCCATCGGCGACGAGGCCGTAGCGGGATGCGTCCACAAAGAAGCTCTCGGCCTCGGTGGTGAAATCCAGTTTCAGGTGCTCACCCTCGGTGTCTACCTCCACGGTGTAGGTGGTGGACGGAGTCAGGGAGAAGAGGGAGAACACGTTGGTGTTGCAGCTTTCGTAAATGGTCTTGCCGTTCAGAGCCACGGCGAAGGGGTGCTCCGGGCGGAAGCACTTGCCATTTTCCAGCTCGAAGACGGCGCTGCGGGTCATAGAACGGATGAGAGACAGATTCATTTTTACAGCCTCCTGAGTTATTTGCGTAGATTTGCGGCTTGCCCGCAGAGGGCGGGCATGGTACACTGGAGATAAGAATATCAGAGCACTGCCCCGGCGGGGCAGGCATAGCAAGAAGGGGGAAGGGCGGATGCGCGCCGAACGGGAAAAACTCAACGCGAAGATCACGGCGGGAGCGCTCAAGCTGTCCGGCGGGCGGCTCGAGCTGCCTGCCGAGATGTGCCATATCGTTCTGTTTTCAGGCGGCAGCTGCACGGTCCAGTGCGGGGACATGGCGCTCCTGGTCAGCCCCGGCTGCGCACTGCTGCTGGGGCCGGGGGCGTGGGTGGTATCGCAGGCAGGCCACACCCAGCCGGAAATGCTGGGGTGCGAGTTCCCGCTGGCAGTGCTCCACGAGATGAAGAACGCCACCGGCGAAGATTTCCTCCGCCTTTTTGCACCGGGAAGCCAGATGGCCCTTTACGGCAGCGTCCAGTGGGCCAGCCGTCTGCGGACGCTGCTGGAGATGATGCGGGGCGCAATGGGCGAGCCGGAGTATCCCGGCGGGCTGTATCTGGCACTGACGCTCCACTATGTGGAGCAGGAGCACCGGGCGCAGAGCGCCGCCGACGCCCGCCCCCGCAACGAGACGGTGGAGCAGATCTGCGCCTACCTTGCGGCAAACTACCAGCAGAAGCTTTCCCTCACCGAGGTGGCGGCGCGGTTCTACATCTCGCCCTACTATCTGAGCCGGCTGTTCCGGCGGGTGACGGGGCAGTCCATCGTGGACTACATCAACGCCCGCCGCATCGAGGCGGCACAGAAGCTTCTGGAAACGACAGAGCTGAGCATCGGCAGCGTGGCCGAGCAGACCGGTTTCGCCTCTGCGGCCCACTTCCGCCGCGTTTTTCGGGAGACGATGGGCGTCGGGCCGCTGCAATACCGGAAGAGTAGAAAATAGAGAGCCTTTGACATTGAAAATGCCCCCTGCGTCCTCTCTACGGGAAGAGGCACAGGGGGCATTCATGTTTGTCGGGATTATCCGAGCGGCGGGGGCTTCAGCTTAGCCCTTGACAGCACCGGCGGAGATACCTTCGACGAACTGATCCTGTGCGCAGAAGAACACGATGAGCTGCGGCAGGATAGAGATCAGGGACAGGGCCAGAATACGGTTCCAGGCAAAGCCCGTATCACCGTCCATGGACAGCTTGACGAACAGGGACATGGGGTACTTTGCAGGGGTCTGGACGTAAAGCAGGGGACCCATGAAGTCGTTGCAGCTCCACATGAACTGGAACAGTGCGCAGGACACCAGAGCGGGCATCAGCATCGGGACGATGACCTTGTACAGGGTCTGGAAGGAGGAGCAGCCGTCGATGGCGGCAGCCTCGTCCAGGTCGCGGGGGACGTTGCGCATGAACTGCACCAGCTGGTAGACGAAGTAGGTCTCAGTTGCGAATGCGCAGTGGACCCAGATGGCCAGATAGAACGGGCTGTTGACCCAGCCGAACTTGGTGTACAGCAGGAACTGAGGAACGTTCAGAACGACCTGAGGCAGGAACAGGGTGGCCAGCATGATGCTGAACAGGATCTTCCGGCCCGGGAAGTCGAAGCGGCCAAAGCCGTAAGCTGCAATGCAGGAGGAGACCACGGTGCAGATGACCTTGGGCAGGACGTAGCTGTAAGTGTTCAGCATGGCCTGCAGGATGTTGATGGAACCGCCGAAGTTGTTCAGCGCGTTCTTGTAGCCCTCCAGAGTGGGGTTCTTGATCCACAGGCCGATGCCTGCAAAGATCTCGCTGTTGTCCTTGAAGGTAGCGCTGACCATCCACAGCAGGGGATAGATCATGATCAGGCCAACCAGGATCAGGACAAAGTACTTAAAAAACGTCGCAATGGCGTTGGATGCTTTCATTCCCATACTGTCACACCTTACCTTTCATCCGAGTAGTAGACCCACTTCTTCTGGCTGGTGAAGGCGATGATCGTCAGGATGCAGACGATGACGAACATGATCCATGCCAGTGCGGAAGCCATGCCCATCTGGTTGGACTTGAATGCGTAGTTGTAGACCAGAATGGAGATGAGGGTGGTGGAACCGCGGGGACCGCCGTTGGTGATGATGAACGGGCCATTGAACTCCTGGAAAGCCTGGCAGATCTGAGTGACCAGGTTGTAGAAGATGATGGGGGTGATCATCGGGACGGTGATGGAGAAGAACTGTTTCCATTTGCCAGCGCCGTCGATGGTGGCAGCCTCGTACAGGTCGGCCGGCACGCCCTTCAGAGCGGCGAGGAACAGCACCATGGCGGAGCCGAACTGCCAGATACGCAGGAAGCAGATGATCCACAGTGCGTAACTGGGGTCGCTCAGCCAGGAAGGACCCTGGAAGTGGCCGAAGGTCAGCATACGGATGAGGGTGTTGACCAGACCGTCATCACGGAACACGGCCTTCCACAGCACGGCGATAGCAACAGAGCCGCCGAGGATGGAGGGGATGTAGTAGACGGTGCGGAACACGTTCACACAGGCGATCTTGAAGTTCAGGATGTAGGCGATGAACAGTGCGAAGACCAGCTTCAGAGGCACAGTGATGAAACTGTACTTGAAGGTGGTGATGAGCGCCTTGGTGATCTTGGGAGTGGTAAAGGCGTCCACATAGTTCATGATGCCATACTGATGGATGCCGTTGAAGAAGTCCATATCCGTAAAGCTGTAGTACAGAGACTGGCCGAACGGAATGGCCTTGAAGACGATGAAGCCGATGATCCAGGGGATCAGGTAGAACAGGCCCTGCCATTTGTCAAAAAACTTCTGGGCCGGGGTACGCCCGAGAGAGGACGCTTTGCTTTCTTTCATCCGGGGATCCTCCTTTTATAAGGATATGTCTCGTACGCCGCACAATCGTTTGGACACATTTTTGTCAAAAAAATGTCATCACCGTCTTGCAAAAAAAGGGGCATCCGTCCGTAGGTGGAAGGAATGCCCCTTGCAAGACTCCTTTATGCGGGGCGGCCTGTGTCAACACCGCGCGTGTGCGGGCCGCAAAAAGTCCGTGAGGCGGAAATTAGACGGAGTAGCCGACAGACTCCATGCCGTCCAGCAGGGTATCGACCAGGTCAGCGCCGGAAGCATTGTCGTAATCCAGAGTGTCGAACACTTCCTGATAGATGCCGGTGCCGGTAGCCTTCAGGTCGTTGGACTCGAACAGGGGGTCGAGCTGGTTGGAAACGAAGGCCATGACCTTGCCGTTTGCCTCAGCGACCAGCTCCTTGACAGCGCCGGCGCTCTGAGCAGCAGCCAGACCAGCCTTGGAGGCGGGGATGCCGCACTCAGAACCCATGATGGAAGCGCCCTTCTCCTCGTTCAGCAGGAAGTTGATGAGGGTAGCTGCCTCTGCGGGATGCTCGCAGGTCTTGGTGATGGCCAGACCCATGGAGACCTTGGAGAAGCCGCCGTTGTAATCGCCGAACTTGATCTCCTCGCCGACGGTGAAGCCAGCTTTGTTCTCCTCGTCCAGAGCGTCAGCGTACTTGGTAGCGGAGGAGTCCCACTCGAAGCAGCCGGCCAGCTTGCCGGTGATCCACTCGGTGGACTGGTGAGCGGCGTTGTCGCCGTTGGAGCCATAGTAGGTGGGCAGGCTCATGATGACATGGCCCTCGACCAGGCTCTTGATGAAGTCGATGCCCTCAGCGATCTGGTCAGCGTCGTAGTTCAGGGTAGAGGTGGTGGGGTCTGCCCAGTCCTTGCCGTACTTGGACTCGAGGTAGAAGACCATCAGGATCATACGGTCGTATGCGCCCAGGTGCAGGGGATAGTAGTCATCGCCCAGCTTCTCCTGGAAGGTCTTGCCGGCAGCCATCAGCTCGTCCAGAGTGGTGGGGAAGGAGATGCCGGCCTTGTCGAAGGTGGTCTTGTTCCAGTAGAAGATACGGCCGGTCATGGAGACAGGCACGCACTGCTGGGCGTTTGCCACGTTGCAGGCAGCCAGCTTGGCCTCGTCCCACTGGGTCAGGTCCAGATAGTCGGAGACGCTGTTCAGGTCGATGAAGGTCTGGCCGTTCTTGGAGTAGTTGTACAGCCAGTTCCAGTTGATCTGGCAGACATCCTCAGCGACGCCGCCCGCGAACTTGGTGGACATGGTGTCCTCCCAGCCGGACCATGCAGCGAAGGTGGGGTTGACGGTGATGGTGCTGTGCTCAGCAGAGAAAGCCTTGATGGCCTCCTGGTAAGCGTTGTGACGAGACTCGCCGCCCCACCAGCTCATGGTCAGGGTGACGGGGTCAGAAGACAGACCAGCCACAGAAGTTGCTGCGGAAGAAGCAGCGGTGGAAGTGGCGGTAGAACCAGCGTTGCTGGAGCCGCCGCAGGCGGCCAGCAGGCCGGCAGCACCCACAGCGCCAGAGACCTTCAGAAAGTCACGACGAGAAATTGCCTTGCTCATTTTCGTTCTCCTCCTATGTAGAAAACATCTTCTTGCACGGACGCCTCTGCAAAGCATCCGTTGTATACAAATATGATACCAAAGGCAAGAAAAAAAAGAAAGATGCAAATTGTAGTGATAGCGGCAGAAAACGTACAAATATTGCGCTTATTTTTTGCCCGGTTTTGACGTCATTGCCATAATGAATAAACTTGGACCGAAAAACTGTGCAACTTGTATACTTCAACGATTTGCATAGAAAACTGGGATGCAACAGGAGAAGATTGGCCTGAATTGCAAGAATTTTGTAGCCGAGGCAGAATTTGTTGAAAGAGCGTTGTATACATCAAAAGCAACGATAACAGAAAGTTCCGGCCCTGAGCTGATATATCAATAGCGCAAAAAACGCGCGAATTGGGGCGCGATTGATATATCACGGATGCAGAAAAGATACAAAAATGCCGTCCGGCGTGCGGACGGCATAAAATCAGGAAAAAGAGTCACCGGCGGGCGGCGTAGAAGGCGCTGCGCTCCCGGAAATAGCACTGGGGACACATGCTGACGTACTGGACGTCGTTCTCAAGGTCGATGGCTACCTGTTCGCCCTCAAAGACGAAGCGGCCGTTGACCTTGCGGCAGTTGCAGGTGGCCTTGCGGCCGCAGGTGCAGATGGTCTTCATCTCCTCGATGGTGTGGGCCAGCTCCAGAAGCCGGGTGGAGCCGGGGAAGCCCTTGAGGGAGAAGTCGGAGCGCAAGCCGTAGCAGATGACGGGGATGTTCAGCTCTACCGTCACCATGAACAGCTGCTCGGCCTGATCGGCAGTGAGGAACTGGCTCTCGTCACAGAGCACACAGGCCAGAGGCCGGCCCTCGCTGCTGGCGGCCCGGACGGCCTCCACCAGGTCCATGTCCGGCGGCACCAGCAGGTCGGCAGGGCGGCGGACGCCCAGACGGCTCACGAGGTCGCCGCTGCCCTTGGTGTCCACCTTCGGCTTGAGGATGAGCACCCGCATCCCCTGCTCCTCGTAGTTGTGGGCCACCTGCATCAGCGCGGTGCTCTTGCCGCTGTTCATTGCGCCGTAACGGAAATAAAGCTTTGCCATGTCGAAAAAGTCTCCTCATGAAAGGACTCTCTCAGCCAAAGCCTGACGGAGAGGGCCTGTATTATCGATAGTATGTGCTCAGTCCTGATTGCGCAGCCGGTAGCCCAGGCTCATCAGGCTGTCGCCGAGGTGGACGTTCTCCACCACCACGTCGGGGTAGGAGACAGACAGATCGTAGTGGGAGAAGTTCCAGAAGCCCTGAATGCCCAGAGCCACCAGACGGCCGCTGATCTCCTCTGCGCCGCTGCGGGGCAGACAGAGCACAGCCACCTCGGGGTGGTGCTCGGCGCAGAAAGCTTCCAGCTCATCAATGTGTAAAATCTGGATGCCGTTGATCTCTTTGCCCACCTCGTCGGGGGCGTTGTCGAAGGCGGCGATGAGCTTGTAGCCGTTGGTGTCGGTGGTGATGAAGCGGCTCACAGCCTTGCCCAGACGGCCGCAGCCGATGAGGATGGTGGGCAGGAGGTCGCCGTTGCCAAAGAGCAGATGCTCAAGGATGCTCAGCAGGTTCTCCACCGAGTAGCCGATGCCCTGACGGCCATTCACGTCGCCGATGCAGTTGAAGTCCTGCCGAACCTGAGAGGCAGTGGTACCCATCTGGGCGGCCAGCTCACGGGACGAGATGCTGGTGATGCCGTCGTTCTTCAGGGTACGCAGGTAGCGATAGTATTTGGGCAGGCGCTTGATGACGGGCAGAGAAGCTTTGCCGGGAGTGTTCATAGGGGGGTCTCCTTTCTTTTTATCCGCAGCATTGCCGGGGAGAAGTGCGCAGCGGCAGGGTGTTCCGGCAAAAGATTTGTACTTTCTTGTACAATAATGATACATATTTGACAATCTTATCTCTAGTATAAAGTATACAGCACGAAGACAGAATGTCAAACTATTTGGCACATTTTTTTGAGAAAGAAAAGAAATCTTTGCCGAAGTATAACCGGCAGGAATGCCGGACAAGCTGAAATGAAGCAAAAAGGAGGATACGCAGAATGTCACAAGAAGAGAAGAACATCCCCGTGGAGCAGCAGCGGCTGGAAAAAGAGCAGATCGAGGATATGGGCAGCGTTTACCGTACCCGGGGAGCTCACGCCATCCACTGCCTGACTGTCATCGGGCAGGTGGAGGGCCATGTGGAAGCGCCCCAGGGCCAGAAGACCACCAAGTATGAGCACGTCATCCCCCAGCTGGTGGCCGTGCAGGAGGACCCCTCCATCGAGGGCCTGCTGGTCCTGCTCAATACGGTGGGCGGGGATGTGGAGGCGGGGCTTGCGCTGGCGGAGCTCATCGCCAGCATCTCCAAGCCCAGTGCGGCGGTGGTGCTGGGCGGGGGCCACTCCATCGGCATCCCGCTGGCCGTCAGCGCCCAGCGGAGCTTCATCGTGCCTACTGCCACCATGACGGTCCACCCCGTCCGCCATTCCGGTATGATATTGGGCGTGCCCCAGACCATGCGCTGGTTCGAGCAGATGCAGGAGCGCATCACCGGCTTCGTGGCGTCCCACAGCGGCATCTCGGAGAAGCGTTATACTGAGCTGATGATGCGCACAGGCGAGCTGGTCATGGACGTGGGTACCGTGCTGGATGGCCGAAAAGCCGTGCGGGAAAAGCTCATCGACGAGCTGGGCGGGCTGTCGGATGCGCTGGCATGGCTCTACCGAGAAATCGAGGGGAAATAAATTGCCATTTGACTTTTCCCGTGGTACAATGAAAGAATCGAGTAGTATCGAAATTCTTCCATCGTCACCGACAGAGCCGCCCTGAGCGCGCCCTGCTTCATGATATAAAATAAGGAACGGGTTTTAGGAAACATGGCAAAGAGAAAACGCAAGACCTCCGGGCGCAGCACAGCCTCGCGCCGCAAGAACCGGACACAGGACCGGATGCCCGCGGGGCTCATCACCCTGTTTGCGGGGCTGGTGCTCATGGCGCTGGCTTTCGTGCCGGGCAGCTCGGCCTGGCGCACGATGCACGATGTCCTGTTCGGCGTGTTCGGCTGCGGAAGTTTCGTGCTGGGCGCAGCGCTGTGCTATCTGGCCATCCTCTACACCCGGGGCGAAGACCTTCTGCCCCATATCGCAAAGCTGGTGCTGGGGCTCATCTTCGCCAGCGGCACGGTCATCGTCTTTTCTGACATCCCCACCGACCAGACCGCCGCGCAGATGACTGCCGCCTGTTATCATAATGGTATGAGCGCATGGCTCTCGGGCGGTGCGCTGGGCGCTGTGCTGGGCGGGACGCTCCTGCTGCTCTGCGGCAGACCCGCCGCCAATCTGGTCATGGCGGCGCTGGCGGCCTGCGCCAGCCTGTACATTTTTGACGTTACGCCCGCCGAATGCTGGCAGTGGCTCTGCAACGTGGGCGGCAGCGTCCACGAAAAGGGCCTTGCCGTCCACGAGCAGAATGCCGCCCGCCGGGCCGAGCGTCTGGCAGAACGCGCCGCCGAGGAGGCCGAGGCGGAGGAATACGAGGCCTATGACGACGACCTGCCGGAAGACGAAGTGGGCGAAGGCGAGGACTACTACGGCGGCGAAGAGCCTGCCGCGCCCGCCTTCCATATCCAGCCTCCCAGCTGGCTGGCTGGCGTCTTCCACTGGGGCCATCAGGTGATGCAGGGCGGCGAACAGGCGGAGCCTGCCCCTGCGCCTGCACCGGAAGCGCAGACCCCGCCTCAGCCCGAGCCTGCCCCCGTACAGGTGGAAAAGTCCCGGCCCCGTGCGCCCTTTGATATTGATTTGGGCCCTGACCATACCACCGTCACCGAGGGCGGCAGTGAGCCCATCGAGCCCATCATCCTCGGCCCCGGCGGCACCTTCGGTATGGACCCGCTCCGCCGTGCGCCCATCCGCGCCACCGTGACTCCCATCGTCCCGGACGCTGTGGATACTGCCGCTGAGGACTTCTTCACGGCCCAGCCCGAGCCGACGGTGACGCCCACCGTGACGCCCGCTGCCCCGGCAGAAGAGACGGAACAGCAGCCCGCGCCTGAGCCGCCGCTCTCCTTCGGCATCCCGCTCTATGATTTGACCCCGACTCCGGAACCGGCCCCGCAGCCGGTCAGCGCCGAGAATGCGGTGGCGTTCCGCTCTGAGCCGGATGAGGACGGCTGGATCAGCATCACCAGCGACCCGGTGGAGGAAAAAGACCTCAACACGCTGGTGGCAGCCGCTATGGAAAAGCCTGCTGTCTCCGAGGAGCAGGCCGCGAATGCCCCCGCCGAAGAGGCGGAGACGGAGGAGAGCTTCCAGTATCAGTACCCGTCCATCGAGCTGTTCGAGCGCGCCCCGGAGGAAAGCGACTCCGGCGCGGAAGACGAGCTGAAAGCCAACGCCCAGAAGCTGGTGGACACGCTGGAAAGTTTCGGCGTCCGCACCCGTGTGCTGGATATTTCCCGCGGCCCGTCGGTTACCCGGTATGAAGTCCAGCCCATGGCGGGTGTCAAGATAAGCCGCATCACTTCGCTGGCGGACGACATCGCCCTGAACCTGGCGGTGGCCGATGTCCGCATGGAGGCACCCATTCCCGGCAAGCCTGCCGTGGGCATCGAGGTGCCGAACCATAAGAAAACGCCGGTCTACATTCGCAGCGTCTTTGAGAGCCAGAGCTTTTTGCGGATGACCTCACCGATGGGCATTGCGCTGGGCAAGGATATCGCCGGCGTGGCCCAGGTGGCCGACCTGTGCAAGATGCCCCATCTGCTCATCGCGGGCAGCACCGGCAGCGGTAAATCGGTCTGTGTCAACAGCATCATCATGAGCCTGCTGTTCCGCTCCAGCCCCGAGGACGTCAAGCTCCTGCTCATCGACCCCAAGGTCGTCGAGCTGGCTGAGTACAACGGCATCCCCCACCTGCTGATGCCCGTCGTCACCGAGCCCCGCAAGGCGGCCGGCGCACTGGGCGGCGCAGTGCAGGAGATGGAGCGCCGCTACCACCTCTTCGCGGAGAACAACGTCCGCGACATCAAGTCCTTCAATAAGCTGGCTGCAACGGACCCGAACCTCGAGAAGATGCCCTATATCGCCATCATCATCGACGAGCTGGCCGATTTGATGATGGTCGTCGGCAAGGATGTCGAAGACTCCATCTGCCGCATCGCTCAGAAGGCCCGCGCCGCCGGTATGCACCTCATCGTGGCGACCCAGCGCCCCAGCGTGGACGTCATCACCGGCCTCATCAAGGCCAACATCCCCAGCCGCATCGCCTTCGCCGTGTCCAGTCAGGTGGACAGCCGCACCATCCTCGACGGTGCCGGTGCCGAAAAGCTGCTGGGCATGGGCGATATGCTCTTCATGCCCGTGGGCGCACCCAAGCCCACCCGTATCCAGGGTACCTTTGTGCGGGATGAGGAAATCAGCCGTGTGCTGGACTTCATCAAGAAGAGCGCCACCGTCCAGTACGACGAGGCCATGATAGAGGCTATGGAAAAACACGCCATCCAGGACGGCAAGAAGGGCAGCAGTTCTGCCGACTCCGACGAGGAGGGCGGCAGCGACCCGATGCTCAAGCAGGCCGTGGAAGTGGTCATCGACGCCGGCCAGGCGTCCACCAGCCTGCTGCAGCGCCGCTGCAAGCTGGGTTATGCCCGCGCCGCCCGCATCATGGACGAGATGGAAGAAAAGGGCATCATCGGCCCCTACGAGGGCGCAAAGCCCCGCGCTGTCCTCATCAGCCGCCAGCAGTGGCTGGAAATGCAGATGAATCAGCCGGATGAATAACCTCTCAGTCAAAGCCGGACGGCTTTGCCAGCTCCCCTACCAGGGAAGCCACTGGCGTACCGGACAGGCTCACGCTGGATGAATAGAATTTTTGATTTCGGAAGCAATAGAGCCCTGCTGTATAGGGCAGGCATAATGAAAGAAAAAGGATAACTATGGAACATTACACCGAATTTCTCCCCATCAGCCGGGCCGACATGGAGGCCCGGGGATGGGATCAGCTGGACTTCGTGGTGGTGGGCGGCGACGCCTATGTGGACCACCCCAGCTTTGGCACCGCCATCATCAGCCGCCTGCTGGAAGCCGAGGGCTACAAGGTGGGCGTGCTGGCCCAGCCCCGCTACACCGACTGCGAGGACTTCAAGCGGTTCGGAAAGCCGAAGTACGGCTTCTTCATCGGCGGCGGCAACGTGGACAGCATGGTGAGTCACTATTCCGTCGCAAAGATCCCCCGCGCGGAGGACGAGTATTCGCCCGGCGGCAAGGGCGGCGCACGGCCCGACCGCAGCGCCACCGTCTACACCAGACTTGCCAAGCAGGCATACCCTGACCTGCCCGTCATTCTGGGCGGTCTGGAAGCATCGCTCCGCCGCTTTGCCCACTACGACTACTGGCTGGACACCGTCCTGCCCAGCATCGCCGAGGACTCTGGCGCGGACATCATCAGCTTCGGCATGGGTGAACACCAGACCGTGGAAATTGCCCGCCGTCTGGCGGCAGGGGAGCCGGTGGAGAGCATCACCGATGTGGACGGCACCTGCTACCTGACCGACTTCGACCACCTGCCCGAGCGGTATGTGGAATGCGCGGGCTTCAAGAAGGTCGCCTCCGATAAGGTGGCCTATGCGAAAGCCTGCCGCATCCAGATGGACAATCAGGACGTCGTCAGCGGCAATATCATCGTCCAGAAGCAGAGCGAGAAGTACCTCGTGCAGAACATCCCCGCAAAGCCCCTCGTCCGCTGGGAGCTGGATAAGGTCTACGCCCTGCCTTACACCCGCCGCTACCACCCCATCTACGAGGCCATGGGCGGTGTGCCTGCCATCCGCGAGGTGCAGTTCTCCATCATCCAGAACCGCGGCTGCTTCGGCGGCTGCAATTTCTGCGCCATCCAGCTGCATCAGGGCCGACGCGTCACCAGCCGCAGCGCCGACAGCATCGTGGCCGAAGCAGAGCGGATGACCCACGAGCCGGATTTCAAGGGCTACATCCACGACATCGGCGGCCCCACCGCCAACTTCCGTTTCCCATCCTGCCGCGAGCAGATGCTGCGGGGTATGTGCAACGGCGGCAAGCACTGCCTCGCCCCCACCACCTGTTCCCACATGATCGTGGACCACAGCGATTACCTGAAAATCCTCCGCCGCGTCCGGGAGCTGCCCGGCGTCAAGAAGGTGTTCATCCGCAGCGGCATCCGCTTCGATTACCTGATGGCCGACCCCGATGACACTTTCTTTAAGGAGCTGGTGGAGTACCACGTTTCCGGCCAGCTGAAAGTCGCGCCGGAGCACTGCGCCCCCAACACCCTCGCCTACATGGGCAAGCCGCCGATCGAGACCTTCAACAAGTTCAAGGATAAGTTCTACGAGCTGAGCAGGAAGGCAGGAAAAAAGCAGTACCTCGTGCCGTATCTCATGTCCAGCCACCCGGGCAGCACCCTCAAGGATGCCGTCTATCTGGCCGAATACCTCTACAAGAACCATATGCGCCCCGAGCAGGTGCAGGATTTTTATCCCACGCCCGGCACCGTGAGCACCTGTATGTTCTACACCGGCCTCGACCCCTACACTTTGAAGCCGGTGTTTGTGGAAAAGACCGCTGAGGGCAAGGCGCTTCAGCGCGCCCTGCTCCAGTATTATGAGCCCCGCAATGCCGAAAAGGTCATCAAGGCGCTGAAAATGACCCACCGCGAAGACCTCATCCCCCTGCTGGTTCCCGCTGAGGGCCGCATTGCGGTCCAGCGTTCGGCCCGCAGAGCCGAGGCCGCTGATGTGACCATCCACGGCGACGGCACCTACACCGTCCGGCCCAGAGGCAAGGGCGGCAAGCCGCAGAGCCGCTCCGCCGCCCCGGCAGGCCGCAGCCCGGCAGGCCGTCAGCCCAGCCCCGGCGCGCGTTTTGCGCCCCATTCGGCTCCTGCGCATAAACCGAAAAGTAATCAACAGAAAGAGAATACATCGTGGAAAACTTCAAAAAAGAAAAAGTGACCGCTCAAACGCTCATGAGCCGCCTCGCTGCGCTGGCACTGGCCGCAGCTCTTGCGCTGGGCCTCGTGGGCTGTGATACCTCTTCCATCGTCCCGGGAGGCAGCGGTGACGTCATGCCGAACCCGGCAGCTTCTCAGACCGGAACGACGCCTTCCGACGGGCAGGACGCCGCCTTCCAGATGCACTTCATCGACGTGGGGCAGGCGCTGAGCGTGCTGGTGGAGTGCGACGGACAGTTCATGCTCTACGACGGCGGCAATGTGGACGACGGCAGCCTGGTAGTCTCCTACTTGCAGAGTCAGGGTGTCGAGCAGCTGGAGTATGTCTTCTGCTCCCATGCTCACGAAGACCATGTGGGCGGTCTGGCCGCTGCGCTGGCCTATTTCCCGGCCTACCACGTTTACAGCCCCGTGACGGAAGCCTCCACCAAGTGCTTCAAGGATTTCGTCAAGTACACCCAGCAGCAGAACTTACAGGTCGAAGTACCTGCCGTAGGCACCCAGTGGGCGCTGGGCAGCGCCACTGTGACCATGCTTGGCCCTGTGGCGCAGTACGATGACACCAACGATACCTCCATCGTCCTGCGCATCGACTACGGCGCGACGAGCTTCCTGCTCACCGGTGATATGGAGGCCGACGCCGAGCGCGACCTTGTGAACAGCGGCGCGAACCTCAAGGCGGATGTCTTACAGGTGGGCCACCACGGCTCCAGCACCTCCACCAGCTACGTCTTCCTGAACGCTGTCCTGCCCGAAATGGGCATCATCTCCTGCGGGGTCAACAATAAGTACGGCCACCCCCACGAGGAGACCCTGAGCATCCTGCGGGACGCCGGTGTGGACGTCTACCGCACCGACCTGCTGGGGACGATCACCGTTTCCAGTGACGGCCAGAACTACACGGTGGCAACGGAACACTTCGCCACCGACGCTGAGCTGAATCCCACCGACCCGGCAGCGTCCAGCACGGCCCAGCAGGCCTACATCGGCAACGTGAACAGCAAAAAGTTCCATCTGCCCAGCTGCGCCAACCTCCCGGCAGAGAAGAACCAGATCCTCTTCTCCAGCTATGATGAAGCTGTGGCCGCTGGCTACAGCCCCTGCTCGAGCTGCATCAAATAACAAAATAGACAAAAGGGAAGCCCCACCGTCAGATGGGGCTTCCCTTTTGTCATAATATCAGCGTCCGCGTCCGGCTCCGCCGCCGTGGCTGCTGCCGCCGCCCATGCCGCCGAAGCTGCCGCCGCCGCGCCCGGCTCCGCCAAAACCGGAGCCGCCGCCCATACCGCCAAAGCCGCTTCCACCGAAGCCGCCGCCGCGGGGAGGACGAGGCCCACGGGGGCCTCTCGGGCCGCGAGGGCCGCCATAGAAACCACCGCCGGGGCCGAAGTCATCGTAAGGGCCGCGGGGAGGGCGCGGGCCTCTGTGCCAACGCCGTGCGCCGAACCAGCCAAACGGCCCCCAGAACCAGCCGAAGGAGTGGCCGAGAGGGGTGATAAAGATAAAGAAAACTGCGATGAACAGGATGATATAAGCAAGCATGGAGAAAATGCCGCCGATAAAGTTTTCCCAGATGGAGTAGTGCTCCTGGGGCGGGACAGGCTCGACAGAGGGCCGGGTGGTCTGGGTATCAGAGCCGTCGGAATAGATGGTCCCGCCGCTCAGAGTGACTCCGTACACCTCTGCGATGGTATTGGCCACATTGGTGGCGCAGGTGAGGACGGCTGCGTCGTACTTCTTGGCGGCGAAATCGTCCTCCATGGTCTGCACGAGGGTGCTTGCCTGATCGGCCAGCATGGTGCTGCGGAAGCCGTCACCGTAGGTCAGATAGTAGTCACCGTCGGCGTACTGGTCCGACTGCATCACCAGCAGGATGAGTACGCCGTTGTTCTTGCTGGAACTGCCGATGCCCCAGGTGTTGAAGGCTTCAGTGGCGTAGTCCTCGGTGGTGGCGCTGCCGGTGTAGTCCACAGTCAGCACGCCGATCTGTGCGCCGTCGCAGCTGGAAGAGAGCTGTGCGTTGAGGGTCTCGAGCTCCGAGGTGGTGCTGTCGCTCAGCACACCGGCGTCGTCCACCACGCATTGATCTTTCGGCAGGCTGGGCAGCTGGATGCTGGAGGCCGAAGCCGCCGGTGCCAGCGCCGTGATGCCGACGGTCACGACAAGAAGCAGTGCCGCAATGCGGCGGGAGAATGTTTTCATCGTCTTCATGCGAAAAATTCCACCTCCTGTATGCCGAACAGTTTACCCAGCACGCTGGCCGGGAAGCCGCCGACGTCTTTTTGGTAGCTCTGGACTGCATCGTTATAATGCAGGTTGCTGATGATGGTCTGCGCACTGTTGAACTGGCTGTACTGCCCCTGCACTGCGCCCATCTTCATGGGGTCTGCGGCCTGCTCCTGCAATTTTGCGTAGAGCTGGCCGATGGCTGTGCCAAGCGTCTCGTTCGACTGGTAGAGCATATGCATCCTGCCGCCGGTGTAAACACTCAGAGAGTCCGGTGCGTGAATCTTGCCATCGGACTGCACCGCTCCGAGGCAGGCGGAAAAAGAGTCCAGCGCAGCCTGTGCCGTCTGCACTTCGGTGCTGTCGGCACCCAGTGTGTTGGACGCGGTGGTGATGATGTTGGCGGCCGTGTTGAGCCGTGTGGTCAACTCCTCATTCAGGGCATAGCCGCTGTCTGCGGCCACGCCGGTGGTGAACCCGTTCTTCACCGTGTCGTACTTTGCCCGGAGCTTCGTCCCGCCAAAGCCGACAAAACACCCCAGCATCACCACGATGCAAAGCGCCACGGCCACGGCCTGCTTGCTCAGCGCGGCAGGCAGGGCCTTTTCGAGGCTTGCCAGCTTCTGCTGGAAGGGCGTCAGCCGCACTTCCTCCTCGGCGGGCGCTGCGGCGCGATAGCTGGAAGCGTCAAAGCCGCCGGTGGGTTGATTCTGTTGTCTGGAAAAATCTGCGTTTGCCATTTCAGCTCCGGATCTCCATCATCTTCTGTTTCAGCTCGTCTTCGATGCGGGTGAGCTCCTGCTCGGCAGCGGCACGCTTTGCGCGGCCCTCGCTCTGGATCTTGTTCAGCTCGTCCAGCGTCTCGATCAGGCTCTTGTTGGTCTGCTGCAGGGTCTCGATGTCCACGACACCGCGCTGAGACTCCTTGGCCGTCTCGATGGTACCCATTTTGAGGGCGTCGGCGTTCTTTTTCAGCAGCTCGTTGGTCATGTCGGTGACGGCACGTTCGGCCTGCATGGCCTGCTGGCTGTGGGCCAGACCCAGCGCCAGCACCATCTGGTTCTTCCACAGGGGGATGGTGTTGACGATGGTGGACTGTATCTTCTCGGCCATCATGGAGTTATTGTTCTGCAAAAGCCGGATCTGAGGACCCATCTGCAGGCTGATGGTGCGGGTGAGCTCAAGGTCGTAGAGCTTTTTCTCAAAGCGCTCGCACTGGTCGGCCAGATCGCGTGCGGCCTGTGCGTCCTCAGGCAGGCCGGAAGCCTTTGCCTTGTCCATTGCCTGCTGCAGCTCGTGGGCGCGGAAGTCGACCAGCTTCTTCTTGCCCGCGAGGATATACATGCTCAGCTCTTTGAAATAGGCCATGTTCAGCTCATACATCTTGTCCAGCATCGCAATATCCTTGAGCAGCTGCACCTGATGCTTTTCGAGGGCGGACTGGATGGTCTCGACGTTCGTTTCCGCTTTGCTGTACTTGGTCTTCATGTTGTCGAGCTGGTTACCCTTTTTCTTGAAGAAGCCGAGGATGCCCTTTTCCTCTTCGGCGGCGTCAAAGTTCTTCAGCTCCCCGATAAGGTCGGTGATCATGCCGCCCACCTCGCCAAGGTCTTTGGTGGACACTTTGGAAAGTGCCGCCTCGGAGAAGTCACCGATCTTCTTCTGGCAGGCGGAGCCGTACTGCAGCACCTGCTGGCTGTTGGTGATGTCGATCTTCTGAGCGAAGGCGTCCACCATCGCCTGCTCCTCGGGGCTGAGCTTGACCTGTTCGGCCTCGGGGGCCGCAGCGGGTTCAGGCTGCTTTTCCTCGGCGGCAGGTGTTTCCACCGGGTCGAGGGTCAGGGTGGGAACAGCGGGTGCGTCTAAGTCAAAATTGAACGTATTATCAGCCATGGGAGATTCCTTCCTTTCCAAATCAGACGTTTAGCCTAAGCCTTGTCCTTTGAGCATATTCTGCAATACCGTCAGATCCGCCGAGAGGTCCATGCTTTCAGCGGCATACAGTGCATCCAGCTGGTTTTCGAATGCAGTAGCGATGGAAGCCGCGTTCCGTTCCACCTCTGCCCGAATCGAAGCGGCATTTTCGCCCCGCACGCCCTGGCGGGCGAGTTTTGCGTATTGCTCCAGTACGTTCACCGCGTCGGGCAGATAGTAGTTCGCAAAGCGGCGTACCTGCTTTGCCTTGGCGGGACTGGCCTCCACCGTCTCCATGATGGAGCGGCCTGCCTTTTCCATCCGGGTCATGGCGGCGGAAAGCTCCGGGTCGGGCAGGGCCTCGTTCAGCGCGTGGAGGGCATCCAGCTTCTGCTGGATGTCGGCCAGCATCTCGTCCACATCGCCGCTGCCGGTGTGGAAAGGCACTTCATGCTCCACCACCCGGGGCGGGCAGACCTTCTTTGCCACGCCGAACATCACGGCTGCGCCGCCCAGCGCTAGCAGCAGCGCCCACAGCTTATATGCTGGCAGCGCCGCGCACAGCACCGCGAACACCAGCGCCGCCGCATACCACGGCAGGACGCTGGGCTTTTGGGTGCGGATAATTTTGCTCATGCATTTTCTCCTTTCCCGAAGGGGCGCACCGCCCCTTGTACTCTTCCATAATAAATCCTTTTATACACAAAACGCAAGTGTTTCATGAATAATTTACAGGTTGGAAACGGTTATATAATCTTTGAGGGCCTCGCCCCAGACCTCGCGCAGGGTTTCGGGGCGGCAGGCGGCGTTGGCGGGGCTGGTGCTGGGCAGCTTGACCGCCAGGATGCCGGACACCGGCAGCAGATACTTTGTATAGATGCGGTAGGCCGTGGCCCCGTTGCAGAACACTGCCTCAATGGGTGCTTTTGCCAAAAGAGATGCAATGTCGTTCGGCACCACGTCCCGGATAGAGGCGTCCGACGCGCCGGTGATGGTGCAGCTTTCCAGCGTGTCCCACAGGGCGAGGCCATGGCGGAGGATGATGCCTTTTTTGGCCTCGATGTTCTCCCGGGCGGGGACAGGCTCGCCGGTGAGGGCCGCCATCATGGGCCAGAAACGGTTCTGCGGGTGGCCGTAGTAGAAGGCCATCTCCCGGCTTTTGGGGCTGGGCCATGTGCCGAGGATGAGGGCGCGGCTGTTTTCAGAGTAAACGGGTGCGAAGCTCATCGTTCCATCGTCTCCCATGCAGAGCCGAAGCTGCGGTCGGAGGGCTCCGCCTTCGGGCCGTCGAACCACAGCTCTTCAATAAGGGCAGCAAGTCCGTCTTCCCGCACATCGCCGATGACGCGGTCAGCGGCGGCTTTGGCTTCGTCGGTGCCGTTGGACATGCAGCAGCCGAGGCCGGCTGCTTTCAGCATCCCGACATCGTTGGCGGAGTCGCCTGCCGCCACGGCCTCGGCGAGGGAGAGGCCCATCTTTTCGCAAAGGTCTGCGAGGCCAGCGCCCTTGTCGATCCCGCCCCGCACGATGTCATAGAAGTGGGAGCCGTCGGGCAGCTGGCCGCCCACCTGCATGAAGTGAAGGCCGAGGTGGCCGTACTTTTCGTTGAACTGCTCCAGCGCCCCCTCGGGGAAGATGCAGAACGCTGCGTGAGGCATATCGATGAGATGGCGGTCCTGGTCTTCGCCGTCCACGCAGTCCAGACCGACGCTGTTCATCTGATCGTAGTACTTGTGGAGGATGTCATACTCGCAGTAAGCATAGTATGCATCCTTGAAGTCAAATTGCAGGGGGTAGTTGTAGTCCTCACAGAAATCCACCAGCGCGTACATCTCTTCGTTGGTCATGGGGTGTTCTGCCACGATGGTGCCGTTCTTGTCCACGACGCAGGCACCGTTGCAGGTGATGGCATAGTCGAACCGGATGCCGCCCAGCTGGCCTTTCCGATTGATGGCGGACCAGGCCCGGCCTGTGCTGAGCACGAATTTTCCCCCGGCGGCCTGAAGCTTCTTCACGGCCTTGACCATGGCCGGACGGGGCTGGCTCTCCCCGAAGGGGACGAGGGTGTTGTCGTAATCGCTTGCGAGAATTTTATATTGCATGGTGTTCTCCTTATATCTATATATAAGTTGAGTATATCACAAAATGGAGGCTTTGTCTCCAAAATAAAAAGCACCTGCACGCTTCTCCGAAGAAAAGGTGCAGGTGTTTTGCAAATACTCAGGCGATGAAGGCTACCACGATTTGGATGCCCACGCCCACAGCGGCGCCGCAGGCCCAGGTCAGGCCGGTGATGAAGAGGTTCTGCTTCCAGGAAGGATTCACCCGCCACAGCACGGCGAGGCCCACGCCCGCGCCGGTGCAGAGACCGGCCACGAGGCTCGAGAAGCGGAGTGCGCCCTCGACGTAGAGCTGGGTCATCAGGACACTGGCGGCACAGTTGGGGACAAGGCCCACCAGTGCGGCCACCACCGGCTGGAAGAAGCCCATCCGGCCCAGCACCGAGGCGAAGACATCCTCGCCGACGCCCTCGACGATGAGGCCGAACACAAGGCTGAACACGAAGATAAAGACAAAGATCTCGAGGGTGTGGCGGAGCGCGGCCTTCCAGATGGGCTGGGGATGGCCCTCTTCGTCGCTGTGCTCCTCGTGGCAGTCCACCTCGTCGGCGTGGCCGGTGTAGCCGCCGCGCAGGCTGCGGGGCAGGGCCTTGCGGAGGACGAAATCCAGCAGAAAGCCCACAAAGACAGCGTACACGACTTTGATGACCATCAGCAGGATCAGCTTATCCCAGTAGGCGGGCATGGACACCAGCAGGGGAATAGCCTCGTCGCTGGTGGCGAGATAGACGGCCATCAGCGTACCCAGGGTGATGACGCGGGAGGCGTAGAAGTTGGAGGCGATGGCCGAGAAGCCGCACTGCGGCACACAGCCCAGCACCGCGCCCGGCACCGCACCCCAGCGGCCGCCGCCCGCCAGCAGGGCCTCGATGCGCTCACCGTGGCGGGTCTCGACATATTCAATAAAGAGATAAGCTAAAAACAGGAAGGGGAGCATCTTGGCGGTGTCCACCAGAGTTTCGCTCAGTACATCCAGAAAAAGTTCCATTGTTTGATACCTCGTATATAAGGGTTGGATTGTTTTTTGCAGGGATAAGTTCTCTTTTGCGCGCCAAAAGAGAACAAGAAATGGTTCTCGCGCCGGTGGCGCGGGGGTAGAGCGCTTTTTCGCTGGGCTAAGTTCTCTT
>OGUD01000713.1_pt1 | contig 23527 bp, 30 predicted proteins | sample 1573671 | NCBI WGS metagenome assembly OGUD01 (sample SAMEA2582065, study PRJEB24529) | metagenome | biome: Human gut stool | place: China | collected 2011 | reverse complement strand
AAGCTGGACGAAGAAAATACCTTTGATGATATTATAAAGCGAGGACCGAGTGAAAGTGCAAAACGTCAGATGCAGCGGAAAGCATACACAACATGCAGTCATCGCAAGGAGAGGAAATAGTTGGCAGAGTATAGTAGTGTGGTGGATTTTTATGAGGCAAGACTTAAGGGAGGCGGTGCCGGTGGACAAGGAACAAATCAAAAAGGAGAATGAGAAAAAGAAAGAATATTTGTGGTCATATAAGAGAATCCGTGAAAAAGCAGAGAGAGCGGGATTGGACGTAAATGAATATCGCTTATCTAAAATCTGTCCTTCTGTCGTACAGGATGGTATGCCAAAGGCAGCAGGAGATAATAAAGATCTATCCGATTATGCAGCGAAGTTGGATGAACTAGAAAATACATACATGGACCTGAAAAACGAGGAACTAGATATCAGAATGGATATACGGAAGAAAATAGAAAAACTTTCAGACCCGAACGAAGTAAAAGTGCTTGATTTGCGATATTTACAATTGTATGAAGATTGGGAAGATATATACAAAAAAATGGGACTTAGCAAAAGTAGAGTGCATAAAATACACAGCAATGCACTTATTCATTTAAAAATATAAAAGAAAGGACTAAATAGGACAAAAGAGGACTAAATAGGACTTGAAAAGAATAGTCAATGTGATAAAATGGTAATCAGAGAAGTTGGAATTATTTCTAACTTTCATTCCAAAACACACCTATATTACAGAGAAGACATCTTACAGATTGTGAGGTGTCTTTTTTGTGGATTTTGTCATAATATGTTGAATAGTGTGGAAAAATCTCGTATTATATTTATAGAGTTTTGTTTATGTAAGTGTGTGGAGGAAGAGAGAATGAATTTAGAACAAATGAAAAGTTATCTGGAAGGAACTTATGAAATTCGCGAAGAGAGAGAAACAGCCAATGCGAAACAGTTGAAACTTGAAAATGGAGTGGTAATTAATGTATTTAATAATGGCAACTATAATGTTCAAGGAAAAAACAATGTGGAAGTGAAAAATTACATAGAGAGTCGTATGGGAGATAAGAGAGAGACACATAGGAATAAAAAAGTATTTATTGTTTATGGGCATGACGAAAATGCTCGTAATGAATTAGAAAGTATATTGAGAAGATGGGGACTTGAACCAGTAATATTAGACACGATGGCATCAGGAGGAAAAACAATAATTGAGAAACTTGAAAGCCAAATGCCAGAAATAGGGTATGGGATAGTGTTAGCGACAGCTGATGATGAAGGGTATAAAAAAGGTGCTGAGAATGAAAAGATGTTTCGTTGCAGACAAAATGTGGTATTAGAATTAGGTATGCTTTTATCCAAACTAGGGCGAGACAGAATAGCTATTTTACTACAACGTCCTGAAAAAACTGAGCGACCATCAGATATACAGGGGTTGTTGTATATTCCGTTTGAAGATAAATTACAACCTGAAGCATCGAAGGTATTGGCAAGGGAAGTGGAGCATAAATTGGGAATTGTTATTCCAGCATCAAAGTTGTAATAGCTAGTATGGTAAAAACGAAAAGATTAATAAAAACTATCTACAGAAATGACATGCTTGAAGTTCTGCAATGCTATAAAGCATGTAGAAAACTTTATTCAAAGGAGATAAAACAATTGCGGTGATTGCAGTAGTCCGAAGACTTTGGATAGCACCTCGGAAGTCATAAATGATTAGGATAATCTATGTAGTTTATATGGGGGGCACATTAAATATAGCTCACACGAAAACGTTCTACTTTGTGTAGGACGTTTTTGATTGTATTTCTTAGAAATAAGAAGTATGATATTAAAAAATGCGTGAGGTATATGTGATATGAAAATTGAGAACAAAGAAATGCTTTTATATAGCATGAATAAGGCTTATGAGGAGCTGTATGAAACTATAAGAAAACAGGATAAGGATGAAAATGAAGTTTACTTCAGACTTGGAAGCTGTCTTCATTGGATAGTAGATTGTTATGACAGAATAAAAGACTGTGGGATTACAGAAGAAGATAAAAAGATTTTTAAAGCGATTAGGGCCGCGAATAATGCGCAAAAACATATAAAAGAATTATACAAACTTCATGAAGTAAGTACAGGAGGTTACCCAAGGAAGTATGCGAGACATTATGGCGTAAAATATATATATGGGAAAGTATCGAAGATATTCCTCTGAAGCATAATAATGAGAAAAAGAGTTATCAGGAACTATTTTGCGGAGGGAATATAATAAACACATTAGAAGAAACAAAAAGAATTTTAGAGAGATATTATAAGGAATATGATGAAAATGCATGAACTGGATTTTGATACAGATGAACAATTACAGCATCCTATTATTCAAAGACATCGAAAGTTACTAGAAAAAATATCTGACGAGAGAGTATTCTCGATAATGACTGGAAAAAATCAAGAATTTTTCTTAATAGAATGTTGTGATAAATATTTTGGTTACGATCTTACAAAAAAAGAATGCATAGAACTATCTGAATTATTTAGAGAACTAGCAGACGAATACAAGAAATAGAAGAACACAAGAGGTGGTAGAGCATATGGAAGTGGCAGCAGGCAGCAGCTTGTTGTCATTTTTATTTGGATACATAGCTCAGTGGTAGAGCACTTCACTCGTGGTGAATATGTCACAGGTTCGATTCCTGTTGTATCCAGAGATAGAAATTGATAGATTGGAAGGTGGTGAAGTGGCGAATGAAGAAAATTTAAGAAATGGAGTATTAACTCAGTTTCGAAGCGGCGAGGAAGCGGCGAGAAATGGTAGAAAAGGTGGAATAAAGAGCGGTGAAGCAAGAAGAAGAAAAGCAGCTATGAGAGATACAATGAATAGGTGTTTGACTATGCAGGCACACGTTGATGGATTGTCTGATGTGTTAATTGCGGACGGAGGAGAAAGTACCTATGAGGAAATCATTACGATGGCAATTATCAATCAGGCAGCGATGGGAGATGTAAAAGCCTATAATGCGATTATGAAAGTCGTGGGACAGACGGACAAGTCTGACATGGATTTAGAAAATCAGAAAGCTGATACCGAATTGAAACAGGCGCGGAAACAGGCAGTTACCGGAGAAAATGAAACAGAAGAGGCTTTGGATAAGTTAGACAGTATCTTGGAGGAATTGAGGAACAATGCAGTTAAGCAAGAAACAGAATGAGTATATTGTAAATGCGACACACCGTTGGAATTTTAAGTCCGGTGCAGTGCGTTCCGGAAAGTCTTATGTAGATACTGCATTCGTTATACCGTTTCGAATCCGGGAGAGAGCTGGCAAGCCGGGATTGAATGCAATTCTAGGCGTATCGAAAGAATCCATTGAGCGAAACGTGCTGCAGCCTATGCGTGAGATATATACAGATAAGCTGATCGGGGTGATTAATAACCGGAATGTAGCGAGAATCTGTGGGGAAGATGTTTATTGTCTTGGTGCAGAAAAGGTCAGTCAAGTAGCAAAAATTCAAGGGTCCAGTATTAAATACTGTTATGGTGATGAGGTTGCAAAGTGGAATAAAGAAGTATTCCAAATGCTCAAGTCTCGACTTGATAAGCCGTGCAGTTGCTTTGATGGGGCGTGCAACCCGGAACATCCAACGCACTGGCTAAAAGATTTTCTTGATAACGATGAATTAGACATCTATTTACAGAAATACACAATATTTGATAATCCATTTCTTCCGCAAGAATATGTCGAGCGACTCTGTAAAGAGTATGAAGGTACGATTTACTACGATAGACTTATTCTTGGGTTGTGGAAACGTGCTGACGGTGCCATCTATAAGAAATTTGCAGACAATCCGGAGACATTCTGGTGTGAAGTGGTGGACGCGCTGAATCCGGATGCAGAAGTGAAGCAGTTCCGGAAGGAAGATATCACATCAATAGAGATTGGTTTGGACTTCGGTGGAAACCAGTCCGGGCACTCCTTTGTTGCAAGAGGATATACAGATGACTACAGGGGCGTGATTGCGCTAAAGTCCCGCAGAATCATGGCAAAGGATGAAAATGAGGATATCGACAGCAATATGCTGGACAAGTTGTTTTGTGAGTTTGTACAGGAAGTGATTGATCAATATTCGGTTATCGACAAACATGGAGATTATGTGAGATATTGCAACGTAGAAGGAGTTTACTACGATAATGCAGAGACTGTACTTGGCAATTCTATTCGCAATGCAGTAGAGAAAAAGTTTCCGTGGATATCGGTTCGCAAGGCAAGAAAAGCAGCAATAAATGACAGAATCAGATGTACCGTCAGGCTTATGGGAGCAGGGCGGTTTTTTATTACGAGTGATTGTGAAAGTTTAGAAACAGCCTTTGAAGATGCAGTATGGGATAAAGAAGTAAAGGACAAAGACGAACGCTTGGATGATGGCAGTACAGATATCGACAGTTTGGATGCATTTGAATACACGATAGAACGAGATATGAAATATCTGATACAAGAGGTGGAAGATGATTGAAAAAATATGGAATTGGATTAAGGGGGTGACACAGATGTTCACGATGACTACAGTACAGAGATTGGTCGGCGGAGAGGTCGCCTTAACAGAGAAGATGTCAGTTAAAATAAATGAATGGAATGCAATGGTTGCTGGGAATGCACCTTGGTGTGAAAACAGTGATTATATCACATCGCTCCGTATTGAACAGGGGATTTGCAGAGAATTTGCAGATGTTGTTTTGAACGAAATGGAAGTGTCGGTCAACGATGAAAAAATGAATGAGATTCTGCAGAATGCGATTGAAGATTTGAACGAGAATCTTCAAGATGGACTTGCGCTTGGCTCTTTTATCATTAAACCGATAGGGACTGATAAAGTCGAGTATGTTACCGCGGATAAGTTTATACCGATTCACTTTGATGATACTGGAAAGCCTGATGATTGCATGTTTATTCAAGTGAAAAGACGTGGCGTATCGAATTATTACATCAGAACAGAAAGGCATGATATCAGAGGCGGAAATCTCCGGATTCGCAATAAAGCCTATAAGAGTACATCACCAAGTACGGTTGGCATGGAAATCCCACTTGCATATGTGAAAGAATGGGAGAATTACCCGGAAGATGTTACGTACAACGGTATGAAGGAGATGGATTTTGGCTATTTCAGAGTGCCATTAAAAAATAAAATTGACGATTCTCCTTGCGGGGTATCTATTTTTGAATCTGCTGTTGAACGTATTAAAAAGGCAGACGTACAAGGGGCAAGACTTGACTGGGAATTTGAATCGGGAGAGCGTGCGATACATGTAGATGATCGTGCATTAAATAACGCAAATGGAAAGGGTAAAGGTTTTCTTGCAAAGCTGAATAAACGATTATATCGCGGTTTTAAACTTGATGCAGGAAAAGACGCTGAACTTTTCAAAGAATTTTCTCCGGAGTTAAGAGAAGAAGGATTCATTAACGGTTTGGAAAAGTATTACAGGCAGATTGAGTTCTCTGTTGGTTTGGCTTACGGAGATCTGTCTGACGTGCAATATGTCGATAAAACGGCAACAGAAATCAAGACATCAAAGTCAAGGAAGTATAATCGCGTAACTGCAATACAAGATAAGTTAAAGACGTGTCTGGAAGACTTAGTAGCAGGCTTTGCGTTTTACAATGGATTATACACTTCTAAATATGAATTTAACTGTAAGTTCAATGATTCTATTCTGACAGATGAAGAGGCTGAAAGAAAACAAGATATGGCGGATGTAGCAGCGGGATTCATGCATCATTGGGAATACCGTATGAAATGGTATGGTGAGGATGAAGAGACAGCAAAGTCGAATGTTCCGGCGCAGAATAATGTCATGGAGTAGGTGATCTGATTGAGGGAAGATTACAAGAAACAATTATCTAGTCAGATTGAGAAACACTTCTCTGATTTGGAAATGCGGATCATGGAAGATATTGTTCGACGAATCAGACAAACTGGGGAAATTACAAGCACAGCAGACTGGCAGATAAACCGGTTACGAGTTTTAGGGTATTCCTCAGAAGATATCGAGAAAATGCTAAAAGAGACTCTAAATAAATCCTATCCGGAGATGTTTGAACTGTATGATAAAGTCATTGACTGGGAATATGTTCGAAATAAAGACGTATACGAACAGATCAATGCAGAGTTTACCCCTTTTGAGGATAACGAGGAGTTGCAGCAGATTACAGAAGCTCTGATTCGTCAGAGTGAAGATGAGTTGCAGAATATTACAAAGTCTCTTGGTTTCTATCTTGATTATGGAACCGGGAAAAAGGTTCTTACACCACTTGCACAGGTTTATCAAAAGTATCTTGATGCTGCCTGTATGGATATTGTGTCTGGGGCGTTTGATTATAACAGTGTCTTACGAAGAGTTGTAACGCAGCTGACTAACAGCGGACTGAGACAGATAGAGTATGCATCTGGCAGAGCAAACCGAGTTGATGTGGCAGCACGTAGAGCGGTTATGACAGGGGTATCACAATTGTCTGGAAAAATATCCGAAATGAACGCTAAAAAACTTGGAACAGAGCATTTTGAGGTGGAATGGCATGCTGGAGCCCGTCCAACTCATGCGGTGTGGCAAGGAAGAGTTTGGAGCAAAGAAGAGCTTAGAACTGTATGTGGACTGGGAAGTGTTACCGGATTACTTGGAGCAAACTGTTATCACACTTATTATCCTTTTATTCTTGGGATATCTGCAAGAAACTGGACTGACGAGTGGTTGGAAGAGCAGAATCGCAAGGAGAATACTCCAAAGACATTTAACGACAAAGAATACACCTTGTATGAAGCAAAACAGCGTCAGAGACAGATGGAAACATGTATGAGAGCACAGCGAGAAAAAGTGCAGCTATTAAAGCGTGGCGGTGCTGATCAGGATGATATCATGATTGCGAAAGCAAAATATCAAGGACAGCTCAATGAATATTCAAGATTCTGCCGAAAGATGGGTCTGACAGAAGAACGTGAGCGTATATATTATGATATGCGTGGAAGAATAGCAACGAATACGAAGATGCAAAATGCACGGTACATTTCTGATATGATTCGGAATGCTGACAGAGATTCAAAACAGTATTATCGGTACAAAAATATCATCGGAGACGATGCGGGAAGTCTTGCAGATTTCCGTCAGATGAAGTACAATAATCCTAAGAAATTTGAAATTTTGAGCAAGAAAGTTGATACTTACTCGGAAATCAATAAAAAGGACTGGACGGCAGAGTTTAAGCAGAAATCAAAAGAAGCATACGACAGATTTAGCGAGGAAGATATTTATTTGTCGGTTCACGCTTTGAGTCGACTTCCAAGGTTAAATAAGCCGGGTATTCCGGTTGTTACAGAGGAAGAACTGGTGAAGTTTATTAAAGGGAAGCCGAAATATACAGAAGGTGAGAGCAAGTTGATATATTTCGATGCAGAGAGACAATTGGTAGTAATAAAGAACAAAAATACTCAAGATATAGTATCGGTCGTGCGAAGTAAAAACTTGAAAGGGGAATGGAAAAATGTTTGAAAAAATGATGGATTATATTAAAGATTTTTTAGATAATACGCCAGACGATATCTATGATTTTTCCTGTGATTTAGAAGGTCTTTTGATTGTGCATTATGATGAAATGTATGCGGAACAGCCAAGAGCAACAGAGATACTGAATGATGAAACCCCTTATATATGTGCATTAGGAGAACCAGGTATGAAACCAGAAGAAATTGAGGATTTCAAAAGAAAATTGAAGATTGAATACGATAGAGCAATGAAAGCAGTTGTATAGATACCACCCATTCTTCGGAGTGAGTGGTATTTTTATACTCATTTTTAAGGTGGATGCCTATGAAACAATATTATACAGTACCAAAAGATGCGGATATGTTAGCGCCAAAGTGGCTGACTACCCGCATTAATTATTATTCGATAAAATTTGTCTATCACATAGATGATGGAATATCAAAATTGAAAGGGGTGAGGATAGGTGATCAGATTGCAAAAGTCGGAGACGTGCTTATGTTTGACGGTAAGAGGATATCCATAGAAAGGCGGTGATCCAAACATCTCCCATTGAGGCGCAGGGTTATGCGTCTTATTTTATTGTCTTTTTCCGATAGACGTAAAAGAACGGAAGAAAGGAGTACGAGAAAATGAAGAAAGAAGAGTTGATTGCACTAGGAGTATCAGAAGAACAGGCGGAGAAGATTGTATCCTCTTGGAATGAAACACTAAAAGGATATATTTCAAAAGCAGAATTTGATACGAAGGTGCAGGAATTAGAAACAACAAAACAGCAGCTTGACACAGCGAATCAGACAATTGAAGGATTCAAGGATTATGAGGATGTGAAAGCGCAAGTAAATGAGTACAAGACAAAGTTTGAACAGTCTGAGCAGGAAAAGGCTGATATTCAAGCGAATTACGAATTTACAGGGAAATTGCAGGAAGCAGCTAAAAAAGCAGGAGCAAGAGCTTTAAAAGCAGTTATGCCGTATTTAGATGTGGAATCATTGAAAAAGTCACAGAATCAGGATGCTGATATTGCAGCCGCATTTGAAACAGTGAAAAAAGAAAATGCTTTTCTATTTGGCGTAGATGAACCTATCAACCATCCAACTGGTCCAACAGGTGGAGAGAATGGAAATCAGCAGACAACAGCAATTCGTGCAGCGATGGGATTGCCGGAAGAAAAATAAGAAAAGAGAGGTAGAAGAGAATGAATAACATTGAATTATCAACAATTTATCTGCCAATGTTAGATGAAAAGTACAAGGCAGAGGCAAAGACATCGGTACTTGATGGAGACGAAACAGTTGCGAAAAAAGGCGGAAACGGAGAAATCAAGATTGCAAAACTTGATATGTCAGCTCTTGGAGATTTTGACAGAAAAAGCGGATACACAAAGGGAAATACAACTTTGACATGGGAAACTGTGAAATACGATAAGGAACGTTCGCAGGATTTAAGAATTGACCGTTTGGACAATGCGGAATCATTGGGACTTCCATTTGCAAAGCTGTCAGGAGAGTTTATGAGACTTCATGTAGCACCTGAGACAGATGCGGCGAGAATTGCGAAGATTGCAGGAACAGCAGGAATTGGAAAGAAAGAAGAGACATTAGATACAGGAGATGCGGTAATAAAAGCTCTACGCGCATGTACAAATGAAATGGATGAAAACGAGGTTGTGGAAGGAAACAGAATTTTGTTTATTACACCAACACTTCTTGGCATGCTGGACGACATGGAATCGTACAAATCAAAAGGTGTGTTAAACCGCTTTTCCCAAGTAATCAAAGTGCCACAGACGAGAATGTACACAAAGATTGATTTAAAAGATGGAAAAACGGAGTATGGATTTGTAAAAGCAGCAGACGGAAAAGAAATCAACTTCCTTTGTGTGGAAAAATCAGCGGTTGTTTCTGCAATGGAACAGTTTGTTAAATATTTCAGTCCAGATCAGGACCAAGATGGTGATTCTCACGTATTTAAGTACAGAAACTATAATCTGTATGCACATTGCTATGAGAATAAGCTGGCTGGCATCTATTGTTCATGCAAAGCGGGGGAATAGTACCCGCTCCTGATGCAGCCTTAATTGGTAGCGGGGAAATTGGTAAGGCAAAGGTAGGAAAATCAAATAGGAGGTAAGTATTATGGCTTATACAAAAACAACATGGAATGATGGGGATGTTATTACAAAGGAAAAAATGAATAATTTGGAAACAGGAGTAGAGACAGCCAATAATGGAATTCCATTGAATGCAACAAAATCAAAAGCAGGACTTGTAAGACAGGCTACATTGGTGGCTGAGGCGGCAGGGGAGAATGTAACAAAAGCGGAATTTAAGGCTTTGCTGGACGCGCTGAAAGCCGCTGGAATTATGGCAAGTTCATAGGGAGGGATAACATTGACATGTTATGCAGACAAAGACTTTTATCGAGAAGAATACCTTCTTGGGAGGGATGCGGTAATACCAACTAATACACTTTCGTATTGGTTTATGTGTGCATCGCGTGAGATTGACAGACAAACGTTTGGCAGGATAAAAAAATTAGAAATAATTCCTGAAGAAGTTCGAATGTGTTGTTGTGATATAGCTGAGAAATTGTATAAATTTGAATCTGCAAAAGGTGAGAATGGAATGATTTTACAAAGCTATGGAAATGATGGAGAAACGGCAACATATAAGACGACAGATATGTCAGAGAGGGCATTGAGGAAAAGGATTACAGATAGCGTCCTAAACTGGCTTTTACCAACGGGTCTATTGTATTGCGGGGTGAACTGATTGAATCCAAATTATAAAGAGACCATTACTATTTATAATTGCTTAAAGGCGGGGGATAATCCTGATAAAAAAGATATATGGTATTGTCATGTACTTCACAATTGCTTTTACAAGAATGTGATTGGTTTGAAAGAGAATGGGAAAGGGCTACAGATGGCGAATGGCTATACGGTGCGGATTCCGCAATCCTTGAAATACAAGCCTTATCGTGAGTGGTGCAGTTTAGAGGAAACAGAAAGAGAACAGTATTTCACGCTTTCTGAAAACGATATTGTAATCAAAGGAGAATGTCGTGAAGAAATTACTGGAACAGGAGCAGCCACAGCATCGCAGATTTTGAACAAGCATAAGCCGGAGGCTTTCCGAATTACTGCAATATCAGACAATACACATGCATTAGCTGGAAAGCATTACAGGTTAGGAGGCTAGATAATGTGAAAATGGATTTCAAGTGGAATAAGCCGATTTCTAAAATTGCGAAAGAAGCAACTGGAGGAGACAGGACATTGCTATTCATGGCGAATGAAGCGAAACGTCTTATGAATCCATATGTACCAGCAAAGAATTTGGTTCTTGCAAGGAACGTGAGAACTTATGTAGAAGGGGATAAGGGAGTAGTTCATTATTTGTCCCCTTATGCAAGATTCCAGCATGAAGGAATGCTCATGGTATCAAGGATAACGGGAAGTCCTTGGGCAACAAAAGGAGAAAGCAAGGTACTTACAAACAAACCACTAGAATATAGTAAATCGAGACATCCTCTTGCAACTTCTCATTGGGAAAAGGCTATGATGATCGCAAGAGGAAAAGATTATGAGAAAGCAATACAAGCTTATGTAAGGGGTGGATTATGACAAGGCATGAAGCAATGATACAATTTATTGAAAAAGGCGTACAAGAACTGGCTGGAGGTAGTCCGTTCTTTAATTTTGCAAAGGATTCACCGGGAACAGTGTCTTTTTTGACGAATTATTCGGGGAAAATCGTAAAACGGTACGTCCGTGCGGCGGATAAAGAGTATGGTTTTACAATTCTTCTGACATGGCGTTATTCGCCTGATTCGGACGATACAAATGTGGAAGCTATGAATGCTGCACAAGAGCTGATGGATTGGATTGATAAACAAAAAAGACAGGGAAATGTACCAGACTTTGGGAATGAGTGTCAGATTAAGGCAGTGGAGACGTTGCAAAATATGCCAAACCTTGCAACTGTAAATTTAGAAGAGAACTTGGCTCAGTACATGATACAGTGCCGGGTTCTTTATTTTGAAAAGGAGAGATAAGAGAATGAAACTAAGTGAATTAATGAAAGATTATGCACCGAAACCAGAGTATGAAGGATGGGTAACAAATGATGACTATGTATTTGCTATTAATACACAAACAGGAACAGGACAGGTTGCTAAAGTAGCTGATTATGAAGTTGTACAGATGGGAATTGCCGGATTGGATGCTCAGTTGAATCCGGTTACACAGGATAAGCAATATGTCCGTGCAGGACAAACTACAATGAAGACAGGTACACAGCGCTCGTTTACTGTTACCGGAGACAGATATATAGGAGACGAAGCACAAGACTTTTGTTTGTCGCATGCAAAAAAATATGGAACTGGAAATGGCGTAGTAGTAGATTATGTATACTTTAACATTCTGAATGGAAAAGGTGAGAAAGGTCAGGTTTCCATCATTGTAAATAGTGATGGTTCTGGAAATGCCGGGGAATCATCGGCGATAGATATCGAGTTTAAGAAAATCGGTGCAAATCCGGCAGAGTATACATATTCAGCGCAAGATGCCGCCTTAATTGACAGCGGGGAAATTGGTAAGGCAAAGGTAGGAAAAACGGAAGAGGGAGAAAACGCAAGATGAGAATGCTAGAAGTAGAAATTCTTGGGGTGAAACTGAGTGCTGATTTATTGAATCCTGATGTGGCAGAAAGGTATGAGTGTGGATATAACCATGCGATTGAAAGAATGAAAAATGCTGGCTCATTAGAAACTGGTGCGGAAGGAATCAGGGAGCAGTGTCAGGCGGTGATTGATTACATTGACAGTATGTTTGGAGAGGGCTCTTCAAAACAGATACTTGGAGAAGAGACTGACTTATTAACCTGCCTCGATGCATTGGATGATATGACGCATCTGTATGAAAATTATGTCACCCCTCAGATAAAGGACAAGATGCAAACATTGACAGGGGATGCAAAGAAGGGGTAAGTGTCATGAAGGAAATCATGATGTTTGGAAAACTCCCAGAGACTGTAGAGGTATTAGGGGTTAAATATCCAATACGAACCGATTTTCGGATTGGGATTCAGTTGGAAGAGCTTTTGCAAAATGAAATCATGGATGAGGGGGAGAAGTATGAGAAGATGCTTCTCCTTTATTATCCGCAAATTCCGAATGATCTTAATGAGGCAATAAAAAAAATATTGTGGTTTTATCAGTGCGGCGGAGAGAAAGAAGAGCCGAAGGAGGAAAAGAAAGAGCGCTATAAGCGGTATCGTTCTAAAGAACCAGCCTACTCATTTGTGCAAGATGCAAGGTACATATATAGTGCATTTAAAGAGCAGTATGGGATTGATTTGGGAGAGGAAGAGATGCACTGGTGGAAATTCTTGTCCTTGTTTGAATCACTAAATGACAACACAAAGATGGGGAAAATCATGTTCTACCGTCAAGTAAGTGTTTCCGGCATGCCGAAGGAACAGAGAGCGTTTTATAACGAGATGAAGAAACTCTATCAGATCAGGAAGGATGGTCAGAAGAAAATGACACTAGAACAGAGAAATAATCGCTGGAAGGAATATGTAGAAAAGAGATTGCGTGAGTGAAATTATTGCATTTGTATAGTTCCTGGTATATACTTAAAATGGTTTTTGATGTGAGATGAAATATGGAGGGCAAGAATGAGAAAAATTTTAAGCATGGTATTAGTAGCAGTGATGAGTTGTGCATTTCTGGTAGGATGCGGTGGAAAACCTTCTGATGTGAGTTGGGATGTTTATAATTTAGGTGTGGAGGCATGTGATGCGTTGGATGATTATATACAAGGAAAGATGACACAAGATACCTGTTACGAAAAATTAGAGGATATCAGTGATAGAGCTGAAGAAATCAAAGAGGAAATTGACGAGGAGAACATAAGCGACTCATTGGTATTGATGGAAATATCTAACGCATATAGGAGTGTAAGTAGTGCACACGTTGAAGAGGGTGAGACTTACAAAGCAGAAGATACACTTGGAGAATTAAAAGAAGAATTGAATCTTAAATAATCAAAGCCACTTACTTCGGTAGGTGGTTTTCTTATGCGCATTTTTAAGGAGAACATATGAAGCTAATTGAATATCGGGGAGAAGTCCTGTCAGGGTACGTTCCTGACCTCCCCAAAAGTACCGGAAGACATGGCGAAAGGCTGTGTCTTATTTTAATTCCATAGGTAGGGTGGAAAAATTTTGAAAAATCTCTTGACTTTTGCCTAGACATATATTATTGAAACAATAGAACAAATAGCAGATGAAAACAAACTTGGGAAACTGTATTATTTTATAAAAGGATTTTTAGGAGAAGGTTGTTAGAAAGAATTAAACGCAGTAATTAGAGCATCTATCGGAGACGGTAGGTGTTCTTTTTATGCAAAATTTTAATGGGAGGTGATAGATATTGGCAAGTGACGGAAGCATAAAGATAACAACCGACCTGGACACGAGTGCCGCTCAAAAGGCAATGAAAACATTCGGTAAGATTGCGAGTACAGGACTTAAGGGAACTGTTACAGCAGTTACGGCAGTAAGTGGTGCGATTTCTGCCGTTGGCGGATATGCGATAAAGACAGGGGCGGAGTTTGAATCAGCAATGTCCCGTGTGCAGGCTATTTCAGGAGCTACCGGGAAGGAGTTTGATGCACTAAAACAACAGGCAATGGAGCTTGGTGCGAGTACGGCGTTTTCTGCAAGTGAAGCTGCAGAAGGTATGGAAAACTTAGCATCTGCCGGATTTAACACGAATGAAATCATAGCAGCTATGCCGGGGATGTTGGATTTGGCGGCATCTTCCGGAGAGGACTTAGCATCAAGTGCGGATATAGCAGCTTCTACTTTGCGTGGGTTTGGTCTAGAAGCTGAACAGGCAGGTCATGTTGCCGATGTATTGGCAAAAAATGCAGCAGATACGAATGCAGCAGTAGCGGATACCGGAGAGGCTATGAAGTATGCAGCTCCGGTGGCGCATAATTTCGGAATCAGTATGGAAGAATGCGCAGCGGCAATCGGTATTATGTCCGATGCAGGTATCAAGGGCGGTCAGGCTGGTACGAGCTTAAGGGGGGCATTATCACGCTTGGCAAAACCAACTGATGATATGAAAGAAATCATGAACAAGTTGGGATTGGAATTTTTCGATTCAAACGGAAAAATGATCTCATTGACAGAACAGACCAAAATGCTTTCTGAAAAGATGTCCAATCTTACAGATGAGGAGCGCAATAACGCGCTTGTAACGCTGTACGGACAGGAATCATTGTCGGGGATGCTGGCACTTGTTCAAGCTGGGTCGAACAAGATTGCAAGTCTGACAGAGAGTTATAAAAACTGTGACGGTGCGGCTGCTGAAATGGCAAAGACAATGCAGGACAACTTAAAAGCATCATTGGAACAGGTGGGCGGTGCAGCGGAGACATTTGGTATTAAAGTCTATGAAAGTATGTCGGACGATTTGAAAAGTGCTGCTGATACAGCATCTGAAAGCATTAATCAGATCACAGATGCATTTGAAAACGGAGGGTTAAAAGGAGCAGTAGAAGAAGCAGGCGATGTCTTTGCTGAGTTATCCGTTGATGTGGCAAACCAAGCTCCGAAAATGGTAGATTCAGCGGTAACGTTTATACAGGCATTTGTGGGTGGTATTTACGACAACCGAAAACAATTGATTTCTTCTGCAGGAGTGGTAGCATCTACTATAACAGAAGGACTGGCAGAACTTTTACCTGCATCGGTAAGGAAACCGGTCAAAAATGCAATTGATGAAATAGAGGAATCTTTTTCAAATGGCGGTCTGAAAGATGCAGTAAAAACAGTATCCACTACGATAGAAAATTTCGGGAAAGGTGTTTCAAGTGTTGCAAAAGTGGCGCTGCCTCCGTTCACAAAAGGGGTAGATCTGCTTGGCAGAAATTTAGAAACAGTTATTCCTATAGCGACTGCGTTTACGGTAGCAGTAAAAGGTAAAGATGCATATAAGACAGCAGGAAAAGAGATTGAAAAGCTGACTGGGTCAATTAAATCAGTTTCAGGCTGGTACAAGAAAGCAAAAACGGCTCTTGCTACTTATACTATCCAACAGGAGGCGGCGAAATATACCGGAAGGGCGTACACTGTGGAACTAACAGCTGGACAGGCGGTTCTAGGGGTGTTCACAGGGAAGGTAAAAGTTGCGACTGCCGCACAAAAGGTGTGGAATACAGTTATGAATGCGAATCCAATGGGTATATTGCTTACAGCTGTCAGTGCTTTGGCTGCTGGAATTGGAGTATACGCACTTATGGCTGACAAATCAAAGGATTCCACAGTGAAACTAACTGAGGAACAGAGGAAAAATATCGAACAGGCTCATAAAAATGCTGAAGCATATGCAGAAATGGATAAGCAAAGACAAGAGTCGATGGCAAGTGTGCAAGCGGAGTATGGTCATTACTCAGAATTGAATGAGGAACTAAAAGGGTTAATTGATTCTAGTGGAAAAGTAAAAGAGGGATACGAAGAGCGAGCTAATTTTATTGTAAATGAGTTATCTAGTGCTCTTGGAATGGAAAAAGACAAGATTTGGGAAATTGTCAAGTCAAATGAAGAACTTGGTGACTCAATTGATAAACTTATCGAAAAGAAAAAAGCTGAAGCTATATTGACTGCTAATGAAGAAGCATATAAAACAGCCGTAAAAAAAAGAAATAAAATATTATCGGATTATCAAGAATCATTAAAAGATTTAAGCGAAACCGAGAAAACATATGGTGAAACAAAGAAAAAAGCAGATGAGGCGATGGAGCTTTATTATGAGCTTTTAAAATCTAGTCCTGAAGCTGCAAAAGATCATTTAGATGCTTGTGACAGTATTATACGAAAAAATGAGGAAGCGAAAGAATCATACGAAAAAGCAAAGAAGGCTGTTGAAGAAAATGAATCAACTTATGTAGGGTATGTTACTACGATTAAAAATTACGAAGGTTTGTCAGCTGCAATCTTATCTAATGATGCAGCAGCGATAGAAATTGCAATGCAGAATATACAAAACTCCTTTATTACTGCTGAAACTGGCACAAGAGCGTCACTTGAAAAGCAAGTAGAAAATATGGAGACTCATTACGAAGAGTTGAAGCAGGCTGTAGAGGATGGAACTCCAGGAGTAACACAGGAGATGGTAGATCAGGCAAATGAAATGGTTAGTCGTGCGAAAGACGAGTTAAAAAGAGCGTCAGAATCAGCCTTGCCGGAAATTTCGACTGCACTGGGCAATCTTGGAATTACAGTAACGCAGTCCATGATTGATGCGTTGAGTAGCAAAACACCAGATGTTCGGACAAAGACGTTAGAGATGCTCAATCAAATTAGTGAGGGGAAAGTATTAAAAGAGGGAGAAATAAAAGCACTTTTGGCGAATCTAGGAATTGATTCTGTGGATAGTTTGATTGGAGCAATTTCAGGTAAAGAACCAGCTGTGCAGGCAGAAGGGATTCAGTTACTTTCTGAATTGCAAAATGCAGAGGGGCAAAAGCGTGAAGAAATAATCTCGGCATTGCGGAAACTAGGTATTGATTCAGGAGATGGATTAGCTAAAAGTCTTAGTAGTAAAAAAAGTGATGTGAATATGTCAGCAAACGAAGTAATAAGCGAACCTGAAAAAGTTGCAGATTCTTACAATTTGGGATATAGGGGAGCTGTATTAGGTAGTGACTTTGGAACAGGATATGCGAATGGAATACTTGGAACAGTTAGCGCAGTTTCGACAGCAGCACAAAAAATTGTAAATGCGGCACTAGAAAAAACGCGACAGACACAAAATTCTAATTCTCCGGCGAAAGAATCCATGTATCTTGGAGAGGATTATGGAGATGGATATGCTCTTGGTATCGATAATAAGAAAGACTTTGTTGGAAAGACATCAGCACAGCTGACAGACACGGCTTTGAAATCACTTAACTTGGATGAGCTGCACGAGAAGATGAAGGGCATTGATATACCTTCTACGATGCAGGAAGTATATTCTGTGGTAAACCAAAAGCAATTGAATGTATCTGAAAAAATCATTTCTGAAATCGAAGGAAAACTGAATGTTTCTCAAAGAAGAGAACAGATGCAAGTAAAAATGTCTGACGATGATCTTGCGAAAATTGGCAGAGAATTTGCAAAATCTTCCAGCGGATTAATTGTGGATGCTTTGGTAAAATCGGACTTAAAAATGGAAATGTATGGTGAAAGAGTAGGGCGACTGACCACAGAAACGATTGATAACAGGCTTGCGGTTGCGAATATGAAGGCAAGGAGGCGTACAATATGACCAGAGAAATTTATGGAGTGACATTTAACGGAAAGCATAGTTGGAAAGATTATGGTTTGAAATGGATGGCACCTTTTGTAATCGAATCCCCAAAAGAAAAAAGGTATAGTGTAGAAATACCGGCTAGGAATGGCAAGTTGGATTTGACAAAATTTTTAACGGGAGATGATGTTCAGTATGAGAACCGCACAATGGGATTTGCTTTTGAGTACGAAGGTGATTATACCAAATGGGATATTGTGGCTGATAAGATAGAGAACGACCTTCACGGACAATTATGTGGCATCATCCCTGATAATCGACCGGATTTTGTTTACTATGGAGTTGTCACAGTAAACACTAAGAAAGAGACGTTGGAAAGCAGTTGCGAAATAGAGATTCTTGTTGATGCAGAACCATACAAATATGAGCGTTACGGAAGCTTGGAGTCGTGGGTGTGGGACACTTTTTGTTTTGAGGATGGAATTATACGCGATTATAGAGATTTGGAAGTAAATGGAACAATGGTACTTATGATACCGGGGCGGCGGAAAAAGGTTGTCCCGGTTTTTGAGTGCTCTGAAAGCATGGTTTTGGAATACCACAGCATTTCTTACACGCTCCCAAAGGGGAAAAGTAAAGTAATGGATTTGCAGTTGGGGGCAGGGGAACATATCCTGACATTTCAAGGAAAAGGAACAGTCAGTGTGGACTACAGGGGGGCGAGTTTATAATGTACAGGATTTATTGTGATGGGGAATTGTTGTACGACCCAAGAGACGAAGAATTGGATATACTGTCAGGAAAAGTAAGGGTTGGGCTAAATAAGACCGGGGAATTTGTGTTTTCCCTTCCGCCCCCGCATCCGATGGTGGGAAAGATAGGGAAGATGATTTCCAAGATAGAAGTATTCGAGGGCGAAGAATCCTTATTTGAGGGAAGGGTGACGGATTCCGAGACCGACATGTACGGATGTGTGACGTATACGTGCGAAGGAACGCTTGCCTATATGCTAGATAGTATCCAGCGTCCGAAGGAATACCATGACCTGACCCCAGAAAGTTATCTACAGGATAAAATTACCCAGCACAACAGCCAAGTGGAGGAGGAGAAACAGTTTACTCTTGGAATCGTAGAGAAAAAAACGATGAATTACGATGCAAGGGAAGATAATCAGTATACGGATACTTTAAATACGATTCTCGACAAGCTGGTTGCCAGCAATGGTGGATATTTGCGTATCCGCAAGCAAAAAGGTATCCGGTATCTGGACTACTTAGAAAGCTATGACCGCACATCCCTACAGACAATCCGGTTTGGAGAAAACATACTGGATTTGACGGAGTATATAAGCGCGGCAGAGATTGCAACGGTACTTATTCCGCTTGGCAAATCTTTGGACGAAGAGCAGGGTGGAGGGAGACTTACCATTGCGTCGGTAAACAATGGAAAAGATTATATTGAGGACAAAGAAGCAATTACGCTCTATGGAAGAATCACGCGGACAGAAGTGTTTGAGGATGTGACAGTACCGGCGAATCTGAAAACAAAAGGAGAGGAATTTTTAAAGAATGCAAGGAACCTGACCGCAACCATAGAGCTGACTGCAATAGATCTGCACCTTGCAGATGTGGATATTGACCGGATAAAGCTTGGAGACATAGTTCATACCGTATCGAAACCGCACGGACTTGATAAATATATGCTTGTATCGAAAAGGGAGTATGACATTTTAGATCCGTCAAAGGACAAGATCAATCTTGGAGACAGTGTGACTGCATTAACAGAAAAACAGGCAGCATTACAGAGGCAGGTAGAGGGGCAAGCGAGTAAAAATGAATCTGTTGAAGTGATTAAAGGTGGCATAAAAGAACTCTCGCAAAAGGTGGAAAGTACAGACAGCTATCTGAAAAAGGTGGATGAAAAAGTCCAGACAATCGAATTAGGGACTGGGGAGACAAAAACAGATATAGATGAGATAAAAGGCAAACTTACGCAATTTGAAGAGGATACGGGAGTTTTGAGAGACAGTATAGCTGATATTGAAAATAGGTTGGCAAAAGTTTTGGAACGGCTGGATAAGTTAGAAAAACCGGAAGGAGGCACAGAAATGAGATGACATTGGAAGAGAAGATAAGAGGACTGATACAGGAATTTCGCCAAGCATATTATGGGGAGGATGTCCGAAGGACTTATGCAGACATTGCCGAACTAGTCTGCATTGAGGCAATGAAAAAGCTGGATCATACAGTTGAGCAGGGAGAATATGCGAAAGCACAGGGAGACTATGCAAAGGAGCAGGGGAGCTATGCGAAGACCCAAGGAGACGATGCAAAGGCAAAGACTTCAGAAGCCGTAACAGCTGTGCAGGCTGCAATACAGGAAATTACCGAGGAATTTAAGAATATCAAGGATGTACTTGATTCCACAGAAAACGGAAAATTGTTATTGGAGATCCAGCAACTCTTAAAAGACCTGTATCATGTGGCAACAGATGTGGATATTGACAGAATCATCGACGGCACTTATGTGGATGAAGATGAGCAGGGCAGCATTTTTGAAACAGGTACGAAAGAAGACATCGATGCGATCATAGGAGGAACCTATACGGAAAGTGAGGAAGAAATGGATGCCACAGAACAGGAAATACAGGATATCATTGACCAGTTATTTAAGGAGGTAAGGAAAAAATGAAATGCATAACATTAGAAAACTTAACTTCGTTTGCAACGAAGTTTTCGGAAAAAATCACAGAGAAGTTTGTAAAGAAAGAAAGTGGGAAAGGACTGTCGTCGAATGACTACACCGCAGCAGAAAAACAAAAACTAGCAGGAATCGCGTCAGGTGCAAATGCTTATACGCATCCAACAACGTCCGGGAATAAGCATATTCCGACAGGTGGATCTGCAGGGCAGTTTTTAAAGTGGTCTGCTGATGGTACCGCAGTATGGGGAAATGATAACAATACAACATACTCCAATATGACTGGGGCAACACAATCTGTAGCAGGAAAGGCAGGGCTAGTGCCAGCACCGGGAGTAGGGTCACAGGCTAAGTTTTTGAGGGGTGATGGAACGTGGCAGTCACCGCCAACAGGGACAACTGTAGAAGGAGCAACAGAATCCGATATTGATAAAATAATCGCAGGAACATTTGCGTAGAGGGGAGGCGAGGATATATGAAGGTAATCACAACAAACCTTCTGAATCGGTTTTATAAAAATGGTGTGAAACCAATTAAAGACGCATTAGCACAAAAATTGGATACATCGAAGGTGATAAGCAACCTGACTACTACAGTTGCTGGGTATGCATTGGATGCGAAACAGGGGAAAGTACTAAATGATAAGATCACTGAGGTGGAAGGCAAAATCAAACCATTTTCTGGGTATGAGGGGGCTTCGACATCATACACGCCAAAAAAGGATGGATTTTTGATGGTTTCCTATAATCCAGCAGATTCCAATAGTACTATTGTAATTACAACCTATGATACCACTGTGGCTAATATGGTGGTAGGAACAGGAATATCAATATCAGGGTCTAGAGCAAATTATACGATACCATGTATCAAAGGACATGCATATAGGACAGACAGGTCACTTGCACGAGGAACTATTACATGTAAATTTATGCCAAAATAAAAAAGAAAAGGAGACTAAAACAATATGGATAAAATGATTTTAACAGACAAAACAGAGATTACAATTAAAGAAGGAGCAAGCCTTAATGCTATTACGGCTGTGGTAGAGCAATTTAAAGATTTAGACCCGATTGCATCTGCTATTTTAAAAGAGGGAAATCTGGATGCAGTACAATTTAAGTCAGAGGAAAATATAACTGGAAATTACACCGACATGAGATTAGAATATCCATTATTTCAGGTTAATGTTGTGAATGAAAAAGTGGAGGCAACATTCGCAATCCGTGAAAAAACAGAGGAAGAAAAGAGACTAGATGCCCTTGAGAAAGAACAAAGCGTACAGGATGGAGCAATTATGGAGATGGCAGGGATGATAGGAGGTGAAGCATAATGGTGTTGTTTTATGTTATGAAAATAAAAGATGGAACGATCACAATTGAGGATGTACCAAAAAGATGGAAAGAGGCAGTGCAAAAGATGATAGGTCAATAATGGAGTTGAATGGCATGGAGATCAGAGCAGGACCATAATGGCCTTTTTATTTTGCAATAAATATTTGGAGGGGAAATATGAATGACACAGAAGTAGAAGTAACTCTTGCGGATCATAGGAATGAAATCAGGTCATTGAAACACCGCATGAGTGATGTGGAAAAGATTGTGGATTCGGTACACCAACTCGCAAATGAGATGGTTGGTCTTACGAAAGAGATGCATCACACAAACAAAGCAATCGAAAGATTGAATGAAGACGTAGCAGAATTAAAAAGAAAGCCGGCACAGCGTTGGGAATTGGTAATTACGACAATTATCTCGGCGTTAGCTGGCTATTTAATTTCAATGATTTTTTAGGAGGAAATGAAAAATGACAAGAAAGATTAACTGGGAAGTACGATTAAAAAACAAGCAGTTTTGGCTTGCAATTATTCCGGCAGTACTGCTATTAGTACAAGCAGTAGCAGCAGTATTTGGGTACACATTAGATTTAAACGAACTTGGGAATAGGTTGATTGTGGTTGTAAATGCAGTATTTACAGTGCTTGTAATCTTAGGTGTTGTAACTGACCATACAACAAGAGGGGTGAAAGACAGCACACAAGCACTTACATATACAGAACCCAAATAAGAAAGATGGTCAGCTTTGGATTGATACACTAAAAAGGATATGATAATATAATCAATAGAACAACCGTGTTACAGGGTGGATGACCTCTATTCTACATAGAATGGGGGTGGTGCTGATGGACAATAATAAAAATCAATTTGATTTTAAAGACCTTATGGCCTTTGGAATGTTCATTTTATCACTGCTGACATTCATTTACTTGATTTGTCACTAATGATTTAAAGCATAGAAAAACCACCCTCATTACTTTGACCGGTATAGGGTGGCATTTTCTATGTTAGCTTATTAAGGTCAACCACTTTGTGGCGGTTGTTCTTTGTAACTATATTATAGAGCAAACGGAATAAAGTTTCAACTATTTTTAGAGAGCTTAGAGATGGGCTCTCTTTTATTGTGGAAAAGTATGGAAAGGAGATTTTATTATGGGAACATATAACGTACATGCTGGACACTGTCCACAAGGACAGGGGGCATCCGGAGCAGTTGGCATTTTACAGGAATCTGTAGAAGATAGAATCGTAAAAAACGAAGCAATCCGTCTGTTAAGAGCAGAGGGGAATACAGTCTACGACTGCACCTGCGACGAAAATACAACAAAAAGTGGATGCTTAGATAAGATTATCGCAAAGTGTAATTCACATAGCGTTGATTTGGATATAAGCATACATCTAAACAGTGGGCGAAATGATTACGGCGGAGACGGAAGTACAGGTGGTGTTGAGGTATGGAACTACGACACTAAAACACAGGAAATCTCGGACAGAATCTGTGAAGCGATTGCAGCAGAGTTAGGAATCCGCAACAGAGGGACGAAATACGACAAGGACTTATTTGTGCTTGCAAATACAAAGTCAAAGGCGTTGTTGGTAGAATGCTGCTTTGTCGATGATGCAGACGACGCAAAAGTGTGGGATGCAAAACGTTGCGCAAAAGCAATCG
>OGUD01000701.1_pt1 | contig 23847 bp, 25 predicted proteins | sample 1573671 | NCBI WGS metagenome assembly OGUD01 (sample SAMEA2582065, study PRJEB24529) | metagenome | biome: Human gut stool | place: China | collected 2011 | reverse complement strand
CTGACTGTTACTAATAGGTCGAGGGCATAACCAGACAGGTGATAGGAACAAAGTGGTGTTCATTCTTTGTATGCAGTTTTGAAGGTACATATTTTTTGAATATGGGATGAGAGAGAACAGTATCAGTGATGGTACTGTTTTTGTATTTAAGGTAAATTCATGATAAAAGGAAGCGGAAGATTCGTTTGGAAACTTCCGCTTCTTTAATATAAGGAAAGAATTTTTAATAAAGAACGTGGTAATCAGGATTGTCGATACCAGGAATCTTTTCTTTTTCTGCACTGACGCTGATATAAAACTCAATATTATTATCTTTTGAAATCTTTGCAAGCTGCTGCATGAAGTCCGGAAGATTGTCAAGTGTGATATCAGCCTGTTTTAGTACGCCGTCGATAAAGATCGTATCAATATCATGATTTCCAGCGACCATTCCGTATAAAAATCCGACCAGTTCTTCTAATGTTGTGATGTCCTGGTAATCTGCCATACAAATAGCGCGGATCTTAAAATCAACACTGAGTGTATCACGGTGGCTCTTCTTAATGAGAACAACATTACCCTCTGCTGTTTTTACCTTTTCATTGGCAAGTTCGATCATCTGCTGTGTTTTTCCGCTTCCTTTTGGACCTGTAATTAAATGTACCATGGCAAATCTCTCCTTTATGTAGGTGTATTTTTGAGTAATTACATTGCTCAAATTTCTTAGATTTATTATACACTAAAGGCGTGTTGGGAACAACTAAAAAAAGGATAAATTCTGTATAAAAATCAGAAATCAACTAAGAAAAGAGAAATTTGAAAAGGAGAATAAAAAAATAATGACAGCAGAACTTAATCGATATTTTTTTCAGAAAAAAGAGACGGATCAATATCTAAAATTTTTGATCGTTTCTCAATGTGCACCTTTTTTGAAACGAATGCGGGCTGCATCACTCCTTACAATACCAGATGGCACAAAAATACAAATGGTTTCATTATTAAGTCAAACAGAAATTATGTGGAGGGAATTGGGGACAGATAAAGGAAAAAGTATATGTATTTTATATAGAGAGCCCGATCTGAAAGAACTTTTAGGACGTCCTGAAAATCACCACATTTTATATATAAATGGTTATACTGACATAAATTCGGAAAACTTGGTGGAAATTCAGTTGAAAGAATTAAAAAAAAGGATGAAACAGTTTATATCAAAAGGAAAATTTCCTCATGAGATAGGAGTTTTTTTAGGATATCCGGCAAGCGATGTCGAGCAGTTTATCGAACAAGATGGTCAGAACTATAAAATGAATGGATATTGGAAAGTATATGATCATGTGATGGATGCCGCAAGGATATTTTCAGCTTATGATCAGGCAAGAATGCTTGCAGTGAATGAATTGTTGTTGGGATATGATCTGAAAATGATCTGCAGATGAAAAAACGAGGAAAATAGATTGACAAAAATAAAAAGAATAGCATAAGATAGGATAACGAGTGAATTTTCGCTTTTTGATGGTAATTAGAGATAGGAGAAATGAGAATGAATTGGAATATTTTACTCGGGATATTGATTCCGTTTGTGGGAACCACACTTGGATCTGCTATGGTATTTTTCATGAGGAGAGAAATGAACGGACGGGTACAGAAAGCTTTGTTGGGATTTGCGTCCGGTGTGATGATCGCGGCATCGGTCTGGTCGCTTTTGATTCCTGCGATCGAGATGTCGGAAGAACAGTCAAATATTGCATGGGTTCCGGCTGCGGTCGGATTTCTGCTGGGAATTGGATTTTTACTTTTATTGGATACGCTGACTCCGCATATACACCTGACGGAAGAAGAACCGGAGGGAATCAAAGCGGATTTAAAAAAAACGACGATGCTTGTCCTTGCGGTAACTTTGCATAATATTCCGGAGGGAATGGCGGTCGGAGTAACATTTGCCGGTGTGATGACAGGAAATACGACGATCACGCTTGCGGCAGCCTTTGTGTTAGCTATTGGGATTGCAATTCAGAATTTCCCGGAAGGTGCGATCATTTCTATGCCGCTTCGAGGAGAGGGAATCTCAAGACGCCGGGCATTTTTGTATGGAACGGCATCAGGAATCGTGGAGCCGATCGCAGCTTTCATTACAATTCTCCTCACCGGACTGGTCGTTCCGATTCTGCCATATCTTCTGGCATTTGCGGCAGGTGCGATGATCTATGTTGTTGTGGAAGAACTGATCCCGGAATCACAGTCGGGAAAGCATACGAATATCGGTACGATCGGAGTGGCATTCGGATTTGTGATGATGATGGTACTGGATGTAGCTCTTGGGTAGATACAATTTTTGGGGAAAGAAAATAGTGCTTGACTTATTTTATGGTTCTTCATATAATAAGTAAGAATATTGCAAAAATGTTGAAGAGGAATAGTAGAGACTGCGCTGTACTTTCAGAGACTTGTCGGCAGGTGTGAGACAGGAGACAGATGTTTTGAACTGACCTCGGAGTTCTTTTGCCGAACGTAAAGTAAGCAGAAGCGGGACTTCCCGTTATAGAAGGAATGAGTGCATCCTTAATGCAGGGGGGACAGCAGAGCAGGTAAGCTGGGGAAGCATTGTATTTGGATGAAAAAGAGTGGTACCACGGAAACAAAAGTCTTTTCGTCTCTTGAAAAACAGAGATGGAAAGACTTTTTTTAAAAACGAAGAGAAAGGATTTGAAAAAATGGCACAGAAAATTGTCTATAATCACAAGGCAGTTGAAAAAAAATGGCGTGAGAACTGGGAAAAGAATCCGGTAAATCCGCAATTTGATGACAACGGCAACAAGAAACAGAAATACTATTGTCTGGATATGTTCCCATATCCGTCCGGAAACGGACTTCATGTCGGACATTGGAGAGGATATGTGATTTCCGACGTATGGAGTCGTTATAAGCTGCAGCAGGGATACTACATTGTACATCCGATGGGATGGGACGCTTTCGGTCTTCCGGCGGAAAACTATGCGATCAAGATGGGCGTACATCCGTCAAAATCAACTGCAGAAAATATTTCCAATATCAAACGTCAGATCAATGAGATCGCAGCACTCTATGACTGGGATATGGAAGTAAATACGACGGATCCGAATTTCTATAAATGGACACAGTGGATCTTCGTGAAGATGTTTAAAGAGGGGCTTGCTTACGAGAAGGAATTTCCGATCAACTGGTGTCCGTCCTGTAAGACAGGTCTGGCAAATGAAGAGGTTGTCAATGGAAAATGTGAGCGGTGCGGTTCTGAAGTGACAAAGAAAAATCTGCGCCAATGGATGCTGAAAATCACGGCATATGCAGACCGTCTGCTAAATGATCTGGACAAGCTGGACTGGCCGGAGAAAGTAAAGAAGATGCAGGCAGACTGGATCGGAAAATCTTACGGTGCGGAAGTAGATTTCCCGGTAGAGGGAAGAGAAGAGACGATTACCGTTTATACAACAAGACCGGATACGCTGTATGGTGCAACATTCATGGTTCTTGCACCGGAGCATAAGATGGCGGCAGCTCTTGCAACAGACGAGACAAGAGAAGCGGTTGAGAAATATATTTACGATGCATCGATGAAATCGAACGTAGACCGGCTTCAGGACAAAGAGAAAACAGGAGTCTTTACCGGAAGCTATGCGATCAATCCGCTAAGCGGAGCAAAGACACCGATCTGGCTGTCTGATTATGTTCTTGCGGATTATGGTACCGGTGCGATCATGTGTGTACCGGCACATGATGAAAGAGACTTTGAATTTGCAACGAAATTTAATATTCCGATCGTACAGGTTATTGCAAAAGACGGTAAAGAAATTGAAAATATGACAGAAGCATACACAGAAGCTTCCGGAACGATGATCAATTCCGGAGAATGGAACGGTATGGAGTCATCCGTATTGAAAAAAGAAGCTCCGAAGATGATTGAAGAGCGTGGTCTCGGAAAAGCAACCGTGAATTTCAAACTTCGTGATTGGGTATTTTCACGTCAGCGTTATTGGGGTGAGCCGATCCCGATCATTCATTGTCCGGAGTGTGGAAATGTACCTGTGCCGGAAGAAGAGCTTCCGCTTACTCTGCCGGATGTAGAGTCTTATGAACCGACCGGAACTGGAGAATCTCCGCTTGCCGGAATCGAGGAATGGGTGAACTGTACTTGTCCGGTCTGCGGAAAACCTGCAAAACGCGAGACAAATACAATGCCGCAGTGGGCAGGATCTTCATGGTATTTCCTGCGCTATGTGGACAGCCATAATGACAAAGAACTGGTGTCAAGAGAAAAAGCAGACGAGATGCTGCCGGTAGATATGTATATCGGCGGAGTGGAACATGCGGTACTGCATCTGCTGTATTCCCGGTTCTACACAAAATTCCTGCATGATATCGGAGTTGTCGATTTTGACGAGCCGTTCCATAAGTTGTTCAATCAGGGAATGATCACAGGAAAGAACGGAATCAAGATGAGTAAGTCTAAAGGAAATGTTGTTTCACCGGATGCGCTTGTCAATGATTACGGATGTGATTCTCTGAGAATGTATGAGCTGTTTGTAGGACCGCCGGAGTTGGATGCAGAGTGGGATGACAGAGGAATTGACGGAGTAAACCGTTTCCTGAAACGTCTCTGGAATCTTTTGATGGACAGTAAGGAAGCAGACGTACAGCCGACAAAAGAGATGATCAAACTGCGCCATAAACTGGTATATGATATTACTACAAGATTAGAGGCATTTAGCCTCAATACGGTAATCTCCGGATTTATGGAGTATAATAACAAGTTTATCGATCTGGCAAAGAAAACAGGCGGAATCGATAAAGAAACATTGGAAACGATCGCTGTACTGTTATCCCCGTTTGCGCCACATTTTGCGGAAGAAATGTGGGAACAGCTCGGACACAGTGAGACAGTCTTTAAAGCGGGATGGCCGACATATGATGAAAGTGCAATGAAAGATGATGAGATTGAGGTTCCGGTGCAGATTAATGGAAAGACAAAAGCAGTCATCAGCATTGCGGCTGATATTTCAAAAGAAGATGCGATCGCAGCGGGAAAAGCGGCAGTTGCGGATAAACTGACCGGTACGATCGTAAAAGAGATTTATGTACCGAAGAAGATCATAAATATCGTAATGAAGTAATTTGAGAGAAAATCTCACAACAGAATATATGCTTACGGAACTGTTAATGTTCCATAAGAAAGTGCTTGAAAATATTGAAAAGTTCGCTTAAAATCAAGGCTTACAGACATTTTTCTTCAAAGAAAAGGTATCGCAGAATACCACAAAATATCATAACAGATTTTTAAAACGGAGTAAATTTGGAGTAAAGATTGAAAGAAAATGGAGTGAATATTTCAAGAAGACATTAGAGGAATGACGCAGATAGTAGAGATATTATCTGCGTTATTTTTTGTGCTTGTAAAGGTGTAAATAATTATAAAGTATGATATTATGAATTAGAAGTTGACCGAGCAAAGCGAGGGAGGCTTCTTGTCCGTAGGGCAAGGAGATGAGGTTGGAAAGAAAACAGAAAAATCGGAAGTTGAGGTGAAAATATGGCATCAAGCAGGGAATACTTAGAATTTATTTTAGGTCAGATATCTGAGTTAGAAGAAATTACTTATCGAGCTATGATGGGAGAATTTATTATTTATTATCGTGGCAAGATTGTAGGCGGTATCTATGATGATAGATTACTTGTTAAACCAGTAAAATCAGCAATTAGTTATATGCCGACAGCTCCGTATGAATTACCCTATGAGGGAGCAAAAGAGATGTTGTTGGTAGATGAAGTTGATAATAAGGAATTTTTGAAAGGTTTGTTTTATGTAATGTATGATGAACTACCAACGCCAAAACCGAAAAAGAAAAAATAAAATAGCAATAGTACAAAAAACTGTTAAATCAGGTATTACACTCGGTAGTGCTTAAACTATGGTCATAAGTTATACAACATGGAAATCAGTTTGGGGGACAATTCTTCATGGCTTGCTAATGGGAATTGTTGTATTGGAACTGGTGGTGTTAGTTTTTTTCAAGTGATGCCGACCTATCATAATCCGAGCGGAAAAAAGGCGTACATAATGAATATGTACACTAATCCAAAGTACAGAAGAAAAGGAATTGCTTATAGAACATTAGATATGTTGATTAAAGATAGTAAGAGTAAAGGCATCTCCGCTATATCATTAGAAGCGACAGATATGGGGCGGTCGTTATATGAAAAATATGGATTTGTAAAAATGAATAATGAAATGGAATTGCCAGAGTGACAACTCCAAGTTTGTAGCAGACAGTTTTTTGACAGGACTGTCTGTTTTTCCTTTTAATCATAATTGACAGTAGTGAGAGTTCCATTGAGTTGATTATGTTTTGCTGCAATTTCCGCTACCGTTTCATTTATATTCCAATATTGAAATAATTGAGAGAAAATGGAGTAAATATTTCGAAGATGTAATAAAAATGTGATAAAATAGAAAAATATCTTGACTCTCCAGTAACGTAACGGTTTACGATGAAAGAGAAAGGAGAACGTATGAAAACAGTGAAAGAAGTATCCGAACTGACAGGAATCAGTATAAGAACATTACGATACTATGATGAAATTGATTTGTTAAAACCTGCGAAAGTAACAGAAGCAGGATACCGCTTGTATGATGAAAGTTCATTAAAAATCTTGCGTCAGATTATGTTTTTTCGGGAAATGGAGGTTCCATTGTCGGAAATAAAAGTAATTATGAAAGATTCCGAAAGTGACAATCGTAAGATTCTTGAAACACAGAAAATGATGTTGGAAATAAAGCGGAATCGTTTGAACGGTATTATCGAATGGATTTCTGATGTGTTGAAAGGAGAGGACAAGGATACTGAATATCAACGGAGCGCACAATCGGAAATTAAAGGAAGCATGCCGGACGTTGAAAGAATATGCGCTTTATACGGAAAAGATCCGTAAATATGCCGAGAAAATGAGTCTGGAAGATGCAGTGGAACGGGCGATTTGCGAGTGTATAGAAGAGGGGATCTTAGAGGAGTTTCTGAAAAAACACAGAGCGGAGGCAAAAGCGATGAGTATCTTTGAATATGATCAGGAGAAGCATTTGCGTATGGAACGTGAGGAAGCCTGGGAAGAGGGGCGACGGGAGGGTGAAGAGAACACCAAACGTATCTTTAAATTATCTTTGATGGGAAAGACGTCAAAGGAGATCGCCGAGGTTTGTGGAATCCCCGAGGAGAAAGTAAAGCAGATTTTAGAGTAAGCCAAAAAGTGAAGGCAAAAATACCAAATCTGTACTGGCGGATCAGGCGAAGATTTGATAGAATGGACACAGGATAAAAGAAGGAGGTCTATTATGAAATCAGTGAAGCTACGGGACGGGTTCTATTGGACAGGGATTCAGGATGAAGAACTTCGAGTGTTCGACATCATTATGTACACAGAATTTGGTACGACCTATAATTCTTACGTTATGAAAGCAGGGGATCAGATTGTTCTGTTTGAAACGGCAAAAGCAAAATTTTTTGAAGAATATATCGAGAAATTAAAGGAAGTCATTGACGTGACGAAAATAGATTATCTGGTAGTCAGTCATACGGAGCCGGATCATGCGGGAAGTGTGGAACGTCTGTTGGATTACAGCCCGCAGATGAAAGTTCTGGCAACCGGATGTGCGATTGGATTTCTGAAAGAAATCGTAAACCGGGATTTTGTCAGTATTGCGGTGAAAGATAATCAGGTAATGAAGATCGGGGATAAGACGTTGAAATTTATGTTTGTGCCGAATCTTCATTGGCCGGATACGATGTATACGTTTATAGAGGAAGAGCAGATACTGGTGACCTGTGATTCCTTCGGAGCGCATTATTGTCTTCCGGAGATCGTATCAACCGAGATCACCGCAGAACAGGATTATCAGACGGCATTAAAATATTACTATGACTGTATCATAGGACCATTTAAGCCATTTATGTTAAAAGCGCTGGATCGCGTGGAGAAGATGGATATCAGTATGATCTGTACCGGACATGGGCCGGTGCTTGTCGGCGAGCGGATCAAAGAAGTAATGAGACAATACAGAGAATGGTCTACATTAGTGAATCCGAATCCAAAGAAAACCGTAGTGATGCCGTATGTGAGCGCTTATGGCTACACAAAAATGCTGGCGGAGAAGATTGCAGAGGGTGTGAAAGACAGCGGTGACGTGGATGTGCGGCTGTATGATATGGTGAAGGCAGAGCCGGAAAAAGTAAATGAGGAACTTTTATTTGCAGACGGAATTTTGCTCGGAACACCGACGATCGTCGGGGAAGCGTTGAAACCGATCTGGGATCTGACACTCGGAATGTTTCCGGCAACTCATGGTGGAAAATATGCGGCGGCATTTGGCAGTTATGGATGGAGCGGAGAGGGCGTTTTGCACATTACGGAGCGTTTAAAGCAGCTTCGCATGAAAGTGTCAGATGGATTCCGTGTCCGGTTTAAACCGTCGGAAGCGGATTTGGTCAGCGCTTATGAGTACGGGTATCAGTTCGGATGTCTGATACAGGACAAAGAACCGGTCCGTCCAAAGAAAAAAGGGGCGAGAACATTGGTGAAATGCCTTGTCTGCGGAGAAATTTTTGATGACTCGATGGAAATATGTCCGGTCTGTGGTGTAGGAAAAGAGAATTTTATTCCGGTAGAAGAGGAAGAAAGCGGTTATCAGAATAATACGGAAGAATTTTATGTGATCCTTGGAAATGGCGTTGCCGGATTTCAGGCTGCGAAAGCGATCAGGGAACGGGATAAGACCGGCACGGTCATTATGATCTCCAATGAGCCGTATGAATCTTATAATCGTCCGATGCTGACGAAATCGATGGTTGCCGGATTAAGTGCGAAGCAGATAGCGATCGAGCAAAGTGAATGGTATGAGGAACATCAGATTTATCGGATGCTTGGCAGGCAGGTACAGAAGATTGATGTAGAAGCGAAAGAAGTTCTTTTGGACGATGCGAGCCGGATTCACTTTACAAAATTGATCTATGCGCTTGGAAGTGAATGCTTTATTCCTCCGATCAAGGGAAGTGATCAGCCGGAAGTTGTTGCGATCCGACGTTTGGATGATGTAGAGAGAGCAGAGCGGATTTTTAAAGAAGAACGCGTGAAACATGCTGTTGTGATCGGCGGAGGCGTTCTGGGGTTGGAGGCTGCCTGGGAGCTGAAAAAAGCGGGGCTTCATGTAGAAGTTCTGGAAGCGGCTCCGGTTCTGATGGGACGGCAGCTGGATGCCGGATCCGCACAGCTTTTGCAGACCATTGCAGAGAAAAACGGTGTGAAGATCCACACAGGTGTTTCAATCGATGCGATCGAGGGAGACGGATGCGTCAGCGGTGTAAGACTTGCAGACGGAACGCTGTATCCGGCAGAGTTGGTTATTGTATCGGCAGGTGTGAGAGCTAATACCGGACTTGCGCAAGAGATCGGACTGGAAATCGAGCGGGCTGTTGTAGTCAATGAACGGATGGAAACAAATATTCCGGGAATTTATGCATGCGGTGACTGTGCGCAGTATCAAGGGATAAACTATGCAATCTGGCCGGAAGCGATGGAAGAGGGAAAGATTGCCGGAGCCAATGCGGCAGGAGAAGAAAAAGAGTATCAGCCGGTATCGGCAGCGTTGACATTCCATGGAATGAATACGGCTGTGTTTGCAGCGGGAGATAACGGAAAGAATCCGAATCTGCTCTACAAGACGGTAGAATTCCAAGATATGGGAAAAGGGCAGTATTACAAATATTATTTCCTGAATAACCGGCTGTGCGGTGTAATTTTGATCGGCGACCTTTCGCAGATGGTGCGTTTGACGGAAGCGTTAGAGAAACATGCATCATATCAGGACGTGATGGGAAAGTAGAAGGTGATTTGCAAAAAAGGTGTTAGATACGGAGAAAAAACGAAACTTATGGATAGGAATCCTGTTTGTAGTTGTACTGAGCGTATTTATCGTATGCTACGGGAAAATGCAGAAGCCGGAAGAACCGATCACAGCAACAGCGTTTAAGCTGAATACGGTTGTGAAAGTGACGATCTACGATTCACAGGATGAAAAGATTTTACAGGATGCGCTTGCGCTCTGTGATAAGTATGAGAAGATTTTCAGCCGGACGCGCACGGACAGTGAGATTTATCTGCTGAATGAGGGAAAGCTTCCGCAGGAAGACGGGTATTATATTTTATCGGAGGAATGTGCGGAACTGATCGGAAAAGGTTTGTATTACAGTGAATTATCCGGAGGTGCTTTCGATATTACGATCGAGCCGCTGTCTTCGCTGTGGGACTTTACATCGGGAGAAAAACAGATTCCGGATTCGCAGACGCTTGTCGAAGCACAGAAGCATGTAGGCTACGAAAAAGTAGAGTTAAAAGGGAATAAAATCCGGTTTCAGGAAGACGGAATGGGGCTGGAGCTGGGCGCCATTGCAAAAGGATATATTGCGGATAAGATCAAGGAATTCCTTATAAGCGAGGGGGTTGAAAGCGCAGTGATCGATCTGGGCGGTAATGTGTTATGTATCGGAGCACGACCGGATGGAGAAGCATTCCGGGTAGGCATACAAAAACCGTTTGCGGACCGCAATGAAACGGTGGCAACCGCAGGAATCCGGGACCGTTCCGTTGTGTCCTCCGGGATTTATGAGCGGTATTTTGAAAAAGACGGAAAATTATACCACCATATTTTGAATCCGAAGAGCGGCTATCCGTATGAAAACGGGCTTACCGCTGTGACGATCTTATCTGACGAGTCTGTGGACGGAGACGGGCTGAGTACAGTATGTTTTGCACTTGGGCTGGAAAAAGGACTGGAACTGATCAACAGTCTTCCGGATACACAGGCAGTGTTTATTACGGAAGATGGAGAACTTCATTACAGCGAGCATTTTGAGGAAGAAGTACCGCTGAATTATGAATAAAAAATAGGATTTCAAGCATATTCACTGCTTGAAATCCTATTTTTTGCTTTTTAATAGATACTCAATATCATGTAAATAAATCCCGCCGCTATCAGATCAGTCGGAAGTCCTCTGTATGCTTTGCCGGGCTGGGAAAATTTCAGCGTCTGTTTTACAGAAAGAAAGAGCAGGATCGGTACAATGATCGTCCAGGCAATTCCCAGATATTCTGCGAAACCGGTAAAGCTTGAGATCGTGAACGGGCGAATGAAAACAGCGGTCGGTATGACAACCAATAGGCTATTGAAACCACGGCAATTTTTCTTCAAAAAACCGTTCGTAAATGCCAGCACAAGTCCGGCGGTCAAAAATGCAAAAGTACTTTCCAGAAAGATTTTGGACTGGATCGGATTTTGGAATACCGGATTGCCAAAGATCGTTCCGCTTCCCATGAATTCCCGTATGATCGCGAGGAGGATCCAGAATCCCCAAGCGACGGCGCTCTCAAAAAACAGTTCGCCATATTCATTTTCTATATTGCCGGACAGTGCATGCCGGGCACATAAAAGTCCGACGATCAAGCTCATCAGCCATGTGCCGACAGACAGTGAAAGACCAAGATAGGCAAAACCGATCTGACATGCGGAGGCACAGAAAACACCGGAAGCAATCAAGACACAGAGTGTGAGACTCCATGTCGGTACTGCATTTTCCAGAAGATCTTTCAAAAATTCTGCAAAGACTGCAGTCAAGATCACCAGAATTCCGGCTGCAAAAGCTTCTTTCATTCCCGCTGAAAACAGGATGATTCCGAGGGCAAAGGCTTCTGCCGGATAACGTAATTTCATAATAAATCCTCCGTTTTTATTTTACAGTCTGCAAAAATTCGTAAGCACGATTGATTCCGTTGACAACGGCAGTTGATGAGACCGTTGCACCGGAAACAGCGTCGATCGCAGAATCATTGTCTGAAGCAGTGTCAGATCCGTTTTCAGAATCCTCGTTCTGATCGGCAGCTAAGGCACTCAGATCGACATTTCCCGACTGTGCAAGGCAGTCTTCGGTCAGGCTGATGAAACTGCCGACTGCGATGCTGACGCCGGAAACGGCATCGGTTTTTCCCTCCACATTTGTTGTGAGGAAACGGAGAGACTGATTCTCGATTAGGGCGTCTGCAAGTGCTTCTGCCTGTTCTTTCCAGGTAGGTCCGTCTTCGGTCATAACATATTCGCCGTTTTCAGACATCACGCTTTTCTTTGTGCCGTCTTCTGTGATCCCATCCCAATTAACTTCTGTGATCTTTCCGTCTTTTACGGTCAAAGTAACTTCTTCTGTAAATCCGTTGGAATCCGGCTCTCCTTTCGCAGTGAATGTACCGTCAGAAAGTTTTGCCTGATCAAGCGCATCCAAAATAGCAGAGTTATCAGAACTATTTTCAGCGGAAGAATTTCCTGCATCCGTACCCGGAAGCGTGACCGGAGCAGAAATCCCGTTGAACTGCTCTAAAAATGCTTCTTCTGTGATCTTGGATCCCAATCCTTCCGTTTCATTCTGCTCTGTAATTTCCAGTTTTGTGACAGAAGCGGCAGTTTCGTCAAATGAAACGTTCATGACAATATCTCCGCCGTATCCCTTTTCGCGGACGGTAACGACATAGCCGCTCTCGGTTTTTGCTGCTTTGTCGATCTGTTCGGTGCCGCTGACATCCAATTCTTCCGTGATTTCGGCGGTTTCACCTTGTGTACCGGCAGTCATATTTTTTGATAATTGATTGGAACCGATAATGACAGCGAAAGAAAGTGCTGTCACAACCGCCAAAGCGATGATTCCTTTTACAGTTTTATTTTTCATCTCATTCCTCCATTAAGCTTTTTTTGTTCCGTATACATGTTTCTTATATAGAAGCGACAGTGCTCCGGCAAGACAGTTTGCGGTCAGGATTCCGAAGCAAATGCCCTCCGGATATGGGCTGAAAATGCGGATCGCCGCGGTGATGATCCCGGCTGTCACTGCATAGAGTATCCGACCTTTCCGGGAGACAAACACATAGTCTGTCAGCATGTAGCAGCCGCCGATGATCAGACCGCCTCCGAAAAGATTTAACAAAATGTCCCCGGTAAACAGTCCGGTTGGTCCAAATACAAAAGTCAGGAGCAGGACTGTTCCGATATAAGTAAGCGCTGCGCCGGCATTGACGATGCCCATGTAACAAAGATAGGCAAATCCAACGAGAAGCAGAAGTTTACTTGTCTCACCCAGTGCGCCCGGAATTTCACCGAGAAACATCTGGAGATAATTGTAACCGGCTTCCCCACCGTTCTTGACTGTTCCAAGTACAGTTGCCGAAGATACGGCGTCCGCCGGAAGCGTGCGGGGGACGGTGTACTGCATGACAGTGCCCGGCCATACGACCATGGCGAAAAGCCGCCCCATCAATGCAGGGTTGGCAAAGTTGTTGCCGATACCGCCAAACATTTGTTTGACGAATAGGATGCTGAATACCGCAGTGGCAACGATCACCCAGACGGGCGTTTCGATCGGCATATTGAATGCAAGGAGCATTCCGGTAACGACTGCGCTGAAATCGCCGGCAGTGATCTGTTTTCCGGTCAGTTTTTGCCAGAGATATTCTGTGATCACACACACGGCAACGGAAAGAGCTGTCAGATAAAGTGCACGGATCCCGAAAAAGTAAATTGCGCCCAAAAGAGCCGGCACAAGGGAAAGTGCAACGTGGAACATCATGTTCCGGGTTGTCTGCGCGGTGCGAAGATGAGGACTGCCTGGTAAGATTACCTGTTTCATGATGATTTCACCGCCCTTTCACGCATACGTTGTTTGACGAGATCTCTTGCCATGCGGGTGCGTACCGCAAGCTGACGCTTTGCAGGGCAGATATAAGAACAGCAGCCGCAGGCAATACATTCACTTGCATAAAGTTCTTCGCAGAGTTCATGATCTTCATTTAAAAATGCGATTTCAATCTGATATGGAGTCAGCCCGGCAGGGCATACATCCGCACATCCGAGACAGCGGATGCATGGGGACTCTTCATAAGCAGCATCGGGAAGTACAAGGATCCCGGATGTACTTTTTGTAATATGAAATAACTCGTCTTCACCGTTCCAGTTCGATGTAGCGCATGGACCGGTCATAGGTCCTCCCGCAATGATCCGGTTTTCTTTTGCGGTTACACCGCCGCAAAATTGAAGCAGTTCTTTTGCGGAAGTGCCAATGGGAACGAGATAGTTGCCCGGATGCGCGACCAGTCCGGTCACGGTAACGATCCGTTTCGTAAGCGGGAGATTTCCGAGAATCTGATCTGCAGCGGCTTTGGCAGTTCCGACATTGGATACGATCACGCCGGCATCTGCGGGAAGCTGTCCCATCGGGACTTCTCTTTTTAGAACCGCCTGTATCAGCTGACGTTCTCCACCCTGAGGGTATTTTGCAGGGAGGACAGTGAGCTCGATCGTTTCATCGGTCGCGATCAAACCTTTCGCTTTTGCCTCATCCAATATATGGGTTAAATGTTCTGCTGCTTTCGGTTTATTGTCCTCAAGACAGATATACGCTTTCTTTGCTCCGGAACCTTTTAAGAGCAGACGGACGCCGTTGATCAGCGCATAAGCTTCTTCCAGCATCAGGCGGTAATCGCAGGTCAGGAATGGTTCGCATTCCGCACCATTGATCAGCAGAGCATCGATCGGTTTGTCAGTTTCATATTTTTTGTGAGTGGGAAAGCCTGCGCCTCCCATACCGGTCAGTCCGCCGTCGCGAATCCCCGAAAGAATCTCTTCCCGGGAAATGGATCGGATATCGGAAATCTCGGTTTGATAATCAACGCCTTTTCTTTCAGCGCATTCGGCAGCAGTATCGTGCGGAATAGAGGTGTCTGTGTGTGAAACCTGACAGTGATCACTTTCACGTTGTATGATACATGCGGTGATCTTACGTCCCAGTTGTTCCACTTCTTTTACATCCAGAACGGTTCCACTGATACTTGCATGGAGGGGAGCAGCCAGAAATGCTTCCGGTTTCCCGATCAACTGGCCTTCAATGACGGATTCCCCGGGGGTTACGGTAAACTGACAAGTCCCGCCGAAAGTCTGTTCCGACAAAATGGTGACAATGTCAGGGCGGTAGGGCTTCACAGCCTGATCCATAGACAGAGCTTTATCGGAACCGTCTGTTGGATGCACGCCGCCGGGAAAAGCTTGTGTTCCTCTTCTTTGCATGCCTTTTTCTCCTTTTCCTTTTTTCTTAGTTTCTGCATCAAAAACAAATAAAATTCCTAATATATAGATTCTATTTGTTAAAAAGTTGACACACGAAAATATCATATCATATATGAGACAGAACTGACAAGAAGTTTGTGATAAATGAATGGAGATAAAAAGAATATTTCAAAAGGCTTGAGATGGGAATGAAAAAACAAAAAAGAATTACATTTTTTTGCAAGAAATGATTGACGAAATGTCAAAAATCAGATAGAATATCAAGCAGTGAGTAAAAAAACGGAGGAATAGGTATGACGGCGTACAAAGATTTGAGTGGAGAAGAGTTAAAAGTATTAAAATCACAACTGGAAAAAGAGTTTGACGAAGTGAAAGCAAAGAACCTGAAATTAGATATGTCCCGCGGAAAACCGTCTGCGGCACAGCTGAATCTGTCCATGGAAATGATGGATGTTCTGAACAGTTCATCGGATCTGATCGGTGAAGATGGAGTGGACTGCAGAAATTATGGTGTTTTGGACGGAATCACAGAGGCGAAGCAGCTTCTTGCTGACATGATGGAAGTTCCGAAAGACAACATTGTGATTTTCGGTAATTCCAGCTTGAATATTATGTACGATACGATTGCACGTGCGATGACGCATGGAGTTCTCGGAAGCACGCCATGGGCGAAACTGGATAAAGTAAAGTTCCTCTGTCCGGTTCCGGGATATGACAGACATTTTGCGATCACAGAACATTTCGGAATTGAAATGATCAATGTGCCGATGACGGCGACCGGACCGGATATGGATATGGTAGAAAAGCTGGTCGCAGAAGATGAGGCGATCAAAGGAATCTGGTGTGTTCCGAAATATTCCAATCCTCAGGGAATTACCTATTCTGATGAAACAGTACACCGTTTCGCGACACTGAAGCCGGCGGCAAAAGATTTCCGTATTTTCTGGGACAATGCATACGGAATCCACCATCTTTATGAAGATAAACAGGATTATCTGACAGAGATTTTGATGGAATGTAAAAAAGCCGGCAATCCGGATATGGTTTATAAATTTTCATCTACCTCAAAGATCAGTTTTCCGGGTTCCGGAATCGCAGCGATCGCCGCTTCCGATGCGAACCTGAAAGAAATCCGCGAGATGATGAAAGTACAGACGATCGGACATGATAAACTGAACCAGCTCCGTCATGTGAGATATTTTAAAGATATTCACGGAATGGTAGAGCATATGAAGAAACATGCCGATATTATGAGACCGAAATTTGACGCTGTTCTGGAGACATTGGATCGGGAACTCGGCGGATTAGAGATCGGCTCCTGGATCGCACCGCGCGGAGGATATTTCATCTCTTTTGATGCGATGGAGGGATGTGCAAAGTCGATCGTTGCAAAAGCGAAAGAAGCCGGGCTCGTTATGACAGGGGCAGGTGCGACATTCCCATATGGAAAGGATCCGAAAGACAGCAATATCCGGATCGCACCGTCTTATCCGACACCGGAAGAATTGAAAACAGCAGCAGAGATTTTCGTACTGAGTGTGAAGCTTGTAAGTATTGAAAAGCTGCTTGAAAATGCAGACCGTTAAACAAGATGGGCAGGGAGCAAAGCTTCCTGCCCATGAGACATTTCGGGTGGCGGCAGTTCTTGCTTTGGTAGGCGGTTTTTTGGATATCTATACATACTTGCTCCGCGGCGGAGTTTTTGCCAATGCACAGACGGGAAATATCGTTCTGCTTGCGGCAAATCTTGCGGAAATGGATTGGAGCCGGGCGGGGTATTATCTGATCCCGATTCTTGCATTTTCCGCCGGAGTTTTTGTGACAAATTTATTGAAACGCTGTTTTTCGGGAACCGGAGGGATCCGTTTTGAACAGGTTGTGCTTCTGATCGAGGCGGCGCTTCTTCTCGGGATCGGATTGCTGCCATTGTCGGTTCCCGACGCGTTCGTCAATGTGACGATCTCCTTTATTTGCTCGATTCAGGTCAATACATTCCGAAAAGTGAGAAACGTACCGTACGCATCGACAATGTGCACGGGAAATCTGCGCTCAGGTACAGAAAAATTGTATGTATATTTTGCAGAGCGGGAGCGGAAAGCTTTGGAAAGTGCGGCGCATTATTTCGGGATTATCGGGATGTTCATCGGCGGAGCGGTCTTGGGCGCGGCAGCAGCCAAGATCTGGGAAGCAAAAAGTGTCTGGATCTGTTGTCTGCTTCTGGTCGGGACAACTCTGGCGATCAGAGAGCGACGAAAGAAATAAATAAGGAAAAACAGCAAAACAGACCGGATGAGAGGGATTTTCAAAAAGAAGATCCGCGTCCATCCGGTCTGTTTTTCGTATGCGCCATGGGTGCATTCTAACGGGTGCATAGTGACAATAAGTCGGTCGCTCCGGTTTCAAGTTTCAGTCAATATGCAGCATCATCTGTCAAGCGGTTTTAAAAAGTTTTCGGCTGTGTCAGAATGGATCTGACGTGATCGACTTCTTCTTTCGTCGCTTTGGCAGCGGGAACGTAGTAGCTTTTTTCCCGTGCAATCTGGTACAGTTTTTCCTGAGACATCTCACATTGATTTCGGATTTGTTTCAGACACTGCTTTAATTCCTGGTTTTCAGTCTGCGGAATCATATCTCCGAACATTTTCAGTTCACCGTTAACTCCGACAAGGGCGTCGGAAACCATTGTTTTCTCATTCATGTGTATCACCTCGTTTAAGATAAAAATTTCATAAGATCCTGCTTGTTTTTCATAGCAGAATCAGCTGCATCCTGAAATAATTTTTTGACTTCCGGATCTTCTGCCTGAGAGGCATAGTCTGTCATCTTGCAATGTGTTGTGTCATAACCGCCGATCAGGTGGCGCAGGTTCTGCAGATCCAATACAGAAATTTCGGACATAGTAGTGACCTCCTTTGGAAATAATAATGTTGTTACAGCGTTTAGTATTTCCGGGGAAGTTTTTTTTATACATAGCGAAGCCGGCGTCCGTGTACAAGGAAAATACGGTCGATTTATGCAGCGTTTTATGCGGCGGCTCGCAGGATAAAACTGCCGAACAGTTCCCGCATTTCCGGGGAGGTGCGGTACATACTTTCCGGATGCCACTGTACGCCGATGGCAAACGGGTGGGACGGCATTTCGATGGCTTCCACTGTGCCGTCGGATGCGGTTGCACTGACGATCAGCCCATCCCCGATCTGATCCAGAGCCTGATGATGGTAGCTGTTGACATACAAAGTGCTTCCGATATATTGTTTTAGCCGTGTGTCCGGGCGGACCGTGATCTTATGACTGATCTCGTCCCGGGAAAAGGATTGCTGCATATGATCCAGATGTTCTCCCGGACGGAGGGAAAGATCCTGATAAATGCTTCCGCCGCAGGCGACATTGAATACCTGCATGCCCCGGCAGATGGAGAGAAACGGTTTTTCTGTCCGGAGGAGCTGTTTCATAAGGCGGATCTGAAAAAGATCCAGAGTGATGTTGGTTTTCCCATTTCCATTTTTGGGTTCTTGTCCGAAAAGAAGAGGTGTAATATCGTTGCCTCCGCAGAAAAGAAATCCGTCGCATAATTCCAGATATTCTTCGAGGATCCGGTCTGAACGGATCAGTGGCAGGATCAGTGGGATCCCGCCGGAATAACGGACGGATTGGATATAGGCATTGGTGACGAACTGGCGGTTGTCGATAAAACCACAGACAACGATTCCGATTTTGGGTTTGTGTGAAATCCGGCGTCCGGATGATGGCGTTTTGTTCATAAGCACTCCTTTGCGTCAGTGTACAAAGGGAGCGTTTGGATCATTATACACCGACGTGATATTTAAGATTTGAATGTACTTCTTTAGGGTATGTCAAATATTGGAAAAGTATACTATAATAGAAAAAGAATAAAAACGGAGGAGAAAACTATGCAATTGATCGATCTGCATTGTGATACGATATATGAGTTGAAACGACGGGACGATGGGAGCAGTCTTGCGAAAAATTCGCTTTCTATTGATCTGGACGGCATGCGCAGGGCGGGGACGATCCTGCAGATATTTGCCTGTTTTATTTACCGGAAAGAATGGAAAACATGGGAAGACGGGTATGCGGAAGTTTTCCGTCTTCTTGACCGGATGGAGCAGGAAGTTGAGGAAAATAAAGACGAGATCCGGATCGTGCACAATGGAAGTGAAATTGAAAAGAACAGAAAATGCGGAAAGATATCAGCGATGGCATCCTTGGAAGAGGGCGGTGTTTTGGACGGGAAGCCGGAACGTCTGAAAGTATTAAAGCAAAGAGGGATCCGACTGATCACATTGACATGGAACTATGAGAACTGCATCGGTTATCCAAACAGCCGGGAGCGGACAGCGATGGAAATGGGATTGAAACCGTTTGGGAAGATGATTGTAAAAGAGATGAACCGACAGGGAATCCTTATCGATGTTTCCCATTTGTCGGACGGCGGATTTTGGGACTGCATCCGTTTAAGCGAAAAGCCGGTGATCGCTTCTCATTCAAATTGCCGGGCGCTTTGCGGACATCCCCGAAATCTGTCTGATGAGATGCTGCGTGCGCTTGGAGAAACAGGCGGTGTTGCCGGATTGAATTTTTATCCGCATTTTGTGAGAGAGAATGGGAAACGGGTGACGAGAAGAACTTTATGTGAGCATACACTGCATATGATCCGGAAAGGCGGCGAGGATCTTCCCGCGATCGGATCGGATTTTGACGGGTATGAGATCGAAGAGCCAAAGAACGAGGCATATATTTCTCATGTGGGGGAAATGGAACTCTTATGGGAGTGTATGAAGCAATGCGGGATCACAGAGCGGCAGTTGGATAAGATATGGCACGGAAATGCGATGCGTGTGTTAAGCGAGACAGGAGGAGAGATCAATGAAAGCAGTTGTTTATAAGGAAAATGGGAAAATTGAAATGGAAGAGCGTCCGCGCCCGAAGATCCGGGAGGAAACGGACGCGGTCATAAAAGTGACATTGACGACGATCTGCTCCAGCGATCTTCATATCAAACATGGGGCGGTTCCGAGGGCTGTGCCGGGAACGATACTGGGACATGAATTTGTCGGGATCGTGGAGGAAGTCGGAAGCGCGGTATGCAAAGTGAAACCCGGAGACCGTGTGGCTGTAAATGTAGAAACTTTTTGCGGAGAATGCTTTTATTGCAGACAGGGGTTTGTCAATAACTGTACGGATCCAAACGGCGGCTGGGCGCTGGGATGCAGAATAGACGGCGGGCAGGCGGAATATGCAAGGATCCCATATGCAGACAACGGACTGACTAAGATCCCGGATCATGTGACAGATGAACAGGCACTGTTTACAGGGGATATATTGTCAACCGGATATTGGGGAGCAAAGATCGGGGAAATCAGACCTGCGGATACCGTTTTGGTTATCGGGGCAGGACCGACCGGTCTTTGTACGATGATGTGCGCCGGATTGTACAGTCCATCGAAAATTATTGCTCTGGATACAGATGAGAGCCGACTGCAGCTTGCGAAAAATGCAGGACTTGCGGATATTATATGGAATCCGCAGCAGATGACGGAAAAAGAACTGGAAATGCGGATCAAAGAAGAAAGTCATGGAAGAGGAGCGGATACAGTATTTGAAGTGGCGGGAGGCAGAGAGACATTCCAACTGGCATGGAAACTTGCAAGACCGAACGGTATCGTAGCGGTGATCGCGATGTATGAGGAAGATCAGGTCATTCCGCTTCCACAGATGTATGGGAAGAATCTGACGTTAAAAACCGGCGGAGTGGATGGCAGTGACTGTGAACGGATTATGGAACTGATCGCGGACGGAAAAATAGATACAACGTGTCTGATCACACATCGGATTCCATTTGCGGATATATTGAAAGGATATGAAATATTTGAGAATAAAGAAGATGGCGCCATAAAGATCGCCGTGAAACTATAAGAGAATCGGAAGAAAAGTTCGGCAGAAGAATCAGTGTTAATAAAATAACTTATATTGCCTTTTGTTTTCTTTCTTTGTATAATAAAATTAATTATTTACAGAATATTCAAAATACGAGAAGGGAGACTTGTGACATGGGAAAAGATAAGGAATATTTTGAGAAGATTGCCGAATACGGACAGCTGATCGTGATTTCCGGACCGAGCGGAGTGGGGAAAAGGACGATCATTAAAGAGTACATGAAGCAACATGAGAGTGCGGTGAAGTGTGTTTCCGTGACAACCCGGGCGCAGAAGCCGGAAGAGGTAGACGGAAGAGAACATTATTTTGTATCCCAGTTTGAATTTGAACGAATGGTCCGTTCCCAGCAGCTTCTGGAGTACGAGTATTATAATCGGAATGGTTACGGAACTCCGAGAAAAGCAGTGGAAGAGCAGAGAAAGCAGGGGAAGAATGTGATCGTGATTGCAGATGTGACCGGGGCGATGCGGATTCGTGCGAGATGTCCGGAGGCGACACTGATCTTTATTCTCTCTCCGACGTGGGAAGCATTGGAAACGAGGATCCGCGAACGTCATGCGGGAAATGATGAAAAGATCGAAGAGCTTCTTTCCATCGCACAGGAGGAGATCCTCTGTGCAGAACAGTATGATTACATTTTGATCAATGACAGTGTGGAAAAGACAGTCCGTCGTTTGGGACAGATCATTCATGGCAATCGTTACAGTAAAAACAGTATGAAGACATTTATGCAAAGCTATATTAAAAGTGAGATCCAGTCAGATCTGGTGGATGAGATTCTTTCTTTATAATATGGGGAGGATGCATATAAGACAGGAATTACATGAGAACTTGAGAAAACGTCTGCCGGGGAATTTCCCTGACAGACGTTTCTTGTATGGTAATTTTGAGAATGGAGATCTTATTTTTCTAATTCCTGCATTTTCATGGCACGAACTTTCAGCGGAAGACCAAACAGATTGATGAATCCCTCTGCATCGTGGTGGTCGTACAGTTCCCCGGTTGTGAAACTTGCCAGTGACTCACTGTAAAGTGAATATGGAGAAGTCTCGCCGGCTTTGATGATATTGCCTTTGTACAGTTTGAATTTGACTTCACCTGTTACATACTGCTGGGTAACGTCGACGAATGCCTGAATCGCCTCACGAAGCGGTGTAAACCACTTGCCCTCGTATACGATCTGGGCAAATTTGTTGCCGAGGTCTTTTTTTACTTCATAAGTTGCACGGTCAAGTACAAGTTCTTCCAACTGTTCATGTGCGGCCATCAGGATCGTTCCGCCCGGTGTCTCATAAACACCACGGGATTTCATGCCGACAACACGGTTTTCCACGATATCAACAATACCGATACCATGTTTTCCGCCGAGCGCATTGAGTTCGGTGATGATCTCGGAAACTTTCATTTCTTTTCCGTTCAATGTTTTCGGAACGCCTGCTTCAAATGTCATTGTCACATATTCTGCTTCATCCGGAGCTTTTTCAGGAGAAACCCCGAGAACGAGCAGATCGTCATAGTTCGGCTCGCAGGCAGGATCTTCCAGTTCCAGACCCTCATGACTGATATGCCACAGGTTGCGGTCGCGGCTGTAACTGTGTTTTGCATCAAACGGAAGATCGATTCCGTGCTGTTTGCAGTATTCGATTTCTTCTTCACGGGACTGCATCGTCCATACGTCTGTCATACGCCATGGAGCAATGATCTTAAGATCCGGCGCCAATGCTTTGATTCCGAGTTCAAAACGGATCTGGTCATTTCCTTTTCCTGTTGCACCGTGGCAGATCGCGCTTGCGCCCTCTTTCCGGGCAATCTCTACGAGACGTTTTGCAATGACCGGACGTGCCATGGATGTTCCGAGAAGATATTTGTTCTCATAAACAGCTCCGGCTTTTACGCACGGAACAATGTAATCGTCACAGAATTCATCGATGATATTTTCGATGTACAGTTTGGAAGCACCGGAAAGTTTTGCACGTTCTTCCAATCCGTCTAATTCCTCGCCCTGTCCACAGTCGATGCAGCAGCAGATTACTTCATAATCGAAATTCTCTTTCAGCCACGGAATGATCGCTGTTGTGTCAAGACCACCTGAATATGCCAATACTACTTTTTCTTTACTCATTGTTTTTGCCTCCTAAAATATGTATATTTTTATTTTTTATCATGTTTTCTCATTGGAATCCCATGTTCCTTGGGAAACTGTTATTACTATACACCTGTTTTTATAAATATGCAAGTGAAAATGTAAAATATTTGAAAAAATGTATAAAATAAGCGGCAAGATGAATAAAAATAGGGAGAATATACATGAGTATGCAAAAACAGTCGAAGAGAAAAGAGAGAACACGAAGCATATTTTCAGAATCGGGAAATTGTGCTATGATCATAAGAAATGCATGGACAGCGGTGGATATGTTGCAGGTCATGCAGATATGAGTATTTGAGCATGAATGAGGAGGAGAGGGATATGACAGAGTGTATTATTGTCGGTATGGGAGGATTTATCGGAGCAGTCTGCCGCTATTTGGTCGGACTGCTCCCGGTGAAAGAATCGTTTGTATTTCCGATCAAAACATTTGGGATTAATATCATAGGATGTTTTTTGATCGGGATCATTGCGGCGCTTGCGCTGAAAAATAGTGCGTTGGATCCAAGATGGATCTTGTTTTTAAAAATCGGTATTTGTGGAGAGATTTCCTGAACTTTCCTTATTTTTCAAGGCTTACAGCCTCTTA
>OGUD01000697.1_pt1 | contig 23943 bp, 24 predicted proteins | sample 1573671 | NCBI WGS metagenome assembly OGUD01 (sample SAMEA2582065, study PRJEB24529) | metagenome | biome: Human gut stool | place: China | collected 2011 | reverse complement strand
GGCTGTGAAACGGCATTGTGGCTGGCACAGCAGGTCAAAAAATTTTTTTTTTTTTAAATTCTTTCTAAAACGTTTGCAAAGGTACTTTGTTTTGGTTACTTTTGCAAATAAATTGCAAATAATATGGCATTGAATACCAATAAGAACGTGAAGTTGTACTACTCTATAAAGGAGGTGGCTGCTATGTTCGACATACGAGAGAGCACGCTGCGTTTTTGGGAGACGGAGTTTCCGCATCTGAAGCCCAAGACCGTGGGACAGAACGTGCGCCAGTACACGGAGAAGGACATCGAGCAGATTCGCGTGATACACAACCTTGTGAAGGTGCGCGGTTTCAAGCTATCGGCAGCACGCAAGATGCTCAACAAGAATCGCACGGGCGTGGACAAGAGTTCGGATATTCTTGCCACACTAATCAGCGTGCGCGACGAGCTGAAGGAGCTGAAGAAGCAGCTCGACAGCATGGTTTAAGTCGTGTAAAACGTGATGTTTCGGAACGTAAAACTACTACAACTATTAGCGGACAGCGTTCGAAATCCAATCGGATGGCGTTCGAAATCTGATCGGGTGGCGTTCGAAATCTGATCGGGTGGCGAACGCAATCTGACCGGGCGGCGTTCGATGCACGATGACAATCGCTGAACTTTCGCCCCGCACAACCAAGCCATTCACCCTAAAAACCAAGCCATTTACACTGAATTTATAAACTAAATCTACAATAAAACAATGAGAAAATTCTTCCTATTGTCTGCCGCTACGCTGCTTTCAACCGTAGTTTCAGCGCAGACCGTAGCACGTATGGACGACCTGAAGCCCGAACAGAAGTCGATGGCTGTAAGCCTCAAGCTCACAGGCGAACTGTCAACGACGGGCAACAGCGACTACCGCCAGTTGCGCGACCTTTGTTTCCAGATGCGCTCCGTAGACCTCAGCGAGGTACAGAGCACCGCAATCCCTAACAACGCATTCCACTCGCGCCACCAACTCGAGCAGATTACGCTGCCAACAGCAGCGAAGTCAATCGGCTCGCAGGCGTTCTTCGCGTGCGACAAGTTGGGCAAGATAATCATTCCGGCTGGCGTTGAGAGCATCGGTGCAGCAGCGTTCTCGGGTTGTACTGCGTTGGAGGAAATCATCATAAAGGGCAATCCACAGATTGGAGAGTACGCTTTCGCACGACTCGTGGGACTGAAGACCGTGCGCGTCGACTCGAAGGTGCCACCAAAGGCTGACGCTACGGCGTTCTACGGACTCAACCGCAAGAACGTGAAGCTCATCGTACCGAAGGGCAGCGAGAAGCTCTACCGCAAGGCTGCGGGCTGGAGCCTCTTCTTCAGCGACACTAAGGAGCCGTATCAGGTGAGCAAGCCGGAGGACTGCCTCGTGCCGTTCCCCGTAGAACTGCAACTACAGAAGGGTGGCAGTTTGAAGGTGAAAACCGCCTGGAACATCATAGCTGCCGACGGACTTGCAAATGAGGCTATGCAAGCACGACGCGTGCTAACAGAGCGCATCGGCAACATCGTGAATAGTCGTCAACGTGGCACACAGATTACGCTCGCGCTCGACAACTCACTCAGCGACGACGAGGCGTACACGCTCGCTATCAACTCGAAGGGCGTGACGGCGAAGGGCAAGACAGCGCGCGGTGTGTTCTACGCGCTTATGACACTCGACCAACTGCTGCGCGGCAACGGCTCTACAGAGTGTGCCGACGCTATCCCTGCGCTGTTCATCAGCGACAAACCGCGCACACATGTTCGCGAACTGATGGTTGACCCTGCCCGCACGTTCATTCCGTTCGAAGACCTGAAGGCGTTCGTGCCGGAGATGGCGCGCTACAAACTCAACGCCATGCACCTCCATCTGGTTGACGACCAGGCGTGGCGCATCGAGATAAAGAAATACCCGCAGCTCACAGCGCAGGCTTCGTCGCGTTGGGGTCAGGACGACATACAGATGCCGTACAAGGGATACTACACACAGGAGCAGATGCGCGAACTCGTGAAGCTGGGTGCTGAGTATCACGTAGACATCGTGCCGGAGATTGAGATGCCTGGACACGAGGTGGCTGCCATCAGCGTGTTCCCCGAACTGACATGCCACCAGCGTCAGGTGCCAGTGCGCACCACATGCGGCGTGTCTAACGAACTGCTCTGCCCGGGCAACGACTTCACATACGAGTTCCTTGGCAATGTGTTCAAGGAGATTGTGGACATATTCCCGTCAAAGTACATACACCTCGGTGGCGACGAGGCTGGCAACCCGGCACTCGACTGCTGGACCGACTGCCCGAAGTGTCAGGCACTGAAGCAGAAGCTCGGCATCAAGACCACCGACCGCTCTGAGAACTGGCGTCTGCAGGGCTACTTGTTCGACCGTATGATTGAACTGCTGCGCGACAAGTACGGCAAGACGCCTATGTTCTGGTACGAGTCTGACTTCAAGGAGATTCAGCCTGGTTGCGTAACCTTCGCTTGGCGCAGCGGACAGACGCAGGAGGCACTCGACGCAGCCGTACGCAACAACGCTCGCATCATGCTCTGCCCCGGCGAGCACTGCTACTTCGACTACCCAATGTCGAAGGGCGACATGCCGGAGGTGAACTGGGGTATGCCTGCAACGACATTGAAGGACGCCTACTCGCTTGACCCGGCGTGGGGTATGGACGAGAAGTTTGAGCAGAACAACCTCTTCGGCGTGGCTGGCACACTCTGGAGCGAGTGTATCCCGACCGTTGAGCGCATCTACTACCAGGCTTACCCACGCGCCATCGCTCTCGCCGAAGCCGGCTGGACAAAGCAGCAGAACCGCTCATGGGAAGGCTTCCTCACTCGTCTGAAGCCAACAATGAAGGACATGATGCGCCGCGGCGTCACCTGCTCGCTCGAAGTAAACGGCGAGAAGTAGGTCACGAAAGTACACTTTGAATGCCTTCTCTGGCAAAAACGCATAAAAAAAAATCCGCAATGCTAATCAACAAGCATTGCGGATTTTATATTTATAATATCTGTAGCACCTCTTTGAGGTCTTCAATCTTCTTTAGCTCATCCATTATGACGCTAACCTCGCTGCGATCGTGAACGCGAATCTCAATGGTGCCGTCGAAGATACCTTCCTCACTCGAGATTGTGATGCGGTGCATATTGACATCGAGTTTGTCAGATATGACCTCCGATATCTCGCGCAGCATACCCTTGCGGTCGATGCCGCGCAACTCGATTGTAGCATCGAAGAACATCACCTTATGCATATCCCACTTCGCATCAAGGATGCGGTTGCCAAAGCTTGCCTTCAACTTTGAAGCCACGCTGCAGTCGCGACGGTGAATTTCTATGCGGTTCTTGTTATCGATATATCCCATGATGTCATCGCCCGGTATGGCGTGGCAGCATGTTGGGAAGATGTATTGCGAGATATTCTCCTCATTGATAACGACAGGCTTCTTCTTATTAAAGCCCTCGCCAACAACAAACAGTTGGGGCTTCTTACCCTCCTTATTATCGCCCTTCTTGAGGAACGGCACGAACTTGCGCCAACCGCCATTTTGATCGGTTTTACGTTCACGCAGTTCGTCTAAATCCTTATCACCGAGCAAGACAGAACGTTTACCGAGCATCAAGAAGAGGTCCTCATGCTTCTTCGCCTCATGCAGATCGCAGAGTTTATTGAGCACGGGAGTAGTCATCTCAAGCTCGTTCTTGCGCAACCACTCATCAAGTATCTGTTCGCCACGTTTCTGCAACTCGCGATTGTCGCGACGCAATATCGCCATAATCTTCTGCTTCGCCTTCGCCGTAAACACGAAGTTTATCCACGATGCCTGCACATGCTGCGACTTAGAGGAGAGTATCTCCACCTGGTCGCCGCTCTGCAGCTTGTGGCTAAGTGGCACGAGCTTGTGGTTCACCTTTGCGCCGATGCAGTGCGAGCCGAGGAAAGTGTGTATCTGAAAAGCGAAGTCGAGAGCCGTACACTGTGCAGGCATTGTCTTTATTTCGCCCTTCGGTGTGAACACGAATATCTCGCTTGCAAAGAGGTTCAGCTTGATGGTATCGAGGAAATCCATTGCGTCGGGTTGTGGGTCGTCAAGGATTTCCTTGATAGTAGAGAGCCAGTTGTTGAGTTCCGAATCGTCATCAACAGTCTCTACGCTCGACTCCAGTCCCTGCTCCTTATACTTCCAGTGGGCAGCGAAGCCCTGCTCTGCCACCTCGTCCATGTGGTCGGAACGTATCTGCACCTCTATCCATTTACCCTGCTTCGACATGAGCGTCACGTGCAGAGCCTGATAGCCGTTTGCCTTCGGGTGGTTCACCCAGTCGCGCAAACGGTCGGGGTGCGACTTGTATATCTGACTGATTGCGACGTATATCTTGAAGCACTCGTTGATTTCCTCCGAGCGTTCCTTCGGCGTATAAATTATACGTACAGCAAGAATATCGTAGATTTCGTCGAAGGTGACGTGCTTATTCTGCATCTTATTCCAAATAGAATAAGGACTCTTCACACGCGCCTTCAGATCATACTTGATGCCCATCTTGTCGAGGGCAGCACGTATCGGAGCGGTAAAGTTCTCAAAGAGCACATCGCGCTGCGCTTGCGTATCTGCAAGTTTTCCTTTTATATAATCGTATTCCTCCGGATGTTCGTAGCGGAACGAGAGGTCTTCAAGTTCGGTCTTTATCTTGTTCAAACCTAAGCGGTTAGCAAGCGGAGCATAGATGTAAAGCGTTTCGCCTGCAATCTTATACTGCTTATTGGCAGGCTGCGATTGTAGCGTGCGCATATTGTGCAGACGGTCGCATATCTTGATAAGGATGACACGTATGTCGTCGCTCATCGTGAGCAGCAACTTCTTGAAGTTCTCTGCCTGCGCCGATGCCTTGTCGCCGAAGATGCCGCCCGAAATCTTTGTCAGTCCGTCTACAATCTGCGCTATCTTCTCGCCAAAGATGTTCGAGATATCCTCTACGGTGTAGTCGGTGTCCTCCACAACATCGTGCAAGAGTGCGGCGCAGATACTTGTAGAGCCGAGTCCCATCTCCTCTACGGCGATGCGAGCCACGGCGATAGGGTGCATAATATATGGTTCGCCCGACAAACGGCGCACACCTTTGTGCGCCTGTCGTGCGAAGTTGAACGCCTTTGTTATTATGTCTACCTTCTTTCGGTGACGCGATGCCACGTATATATCGAGTACTTCCTTGAAGGCTTGTTCAATCATTTGATCATCAGCAAGCTCACGCTGCTTGTCTTTCAGATTTTGGTCGTCCATGATTTAGGTCTCCTATATATTAATAAGGTATATATATATGTATGCAGCAGTAGGAAGACTTCCGTATCATTACTACTTGACGCGGAGCTTCTTGCCTGCACGGATATTAGTACCGCTGATATTATTCAGTCGCTTCAGTTTGCTCACTGTTGTTCCACTACGACGTGCGATTTCAGAGAGTGTGTCGCCTTGGCGTATAGTCACGCTCCTACGACGGCTATTCGAGCCTCTACGTGTTCTCGATTTGCTGTGTCTACCTCTGCCTTTAGAACGGTACGACACGGTTGGGGTCTCTGTGTTCACAGCCACCTCAAGTCGTTTTGTGAGCAGTTCGTCAGGGCGATAGGCGTAGATAGAGTCTTCGTTATCGATGAAATTGCCCACCATAGCCACGGGCAGACGCAGTGCTGACGGCTTCGTTCTGCCGTTAACCACATTGCGACGATACTGTGGGTTGAGCTGCTTCACCTGGTCGACATCCATACCAAGCACCTTAGCCACCTGTTCGAAGTGAACGTCGCGGTTGACTACCACGGTGTCGGTCTTCACGGGCAAGTCGGCACGCATCGGACAGATGTTGTGCTCGCAGTAGTAGTTCATAATATAGTTGGCGGCGATGAACGCCGGAACATAGCCACGGGTCTCCTTCGGCAGATAGGGATAGATGCGCCAATAATCCTTCTCGCCGTTTGAGCGATGGATGGCTCGGTTAATGGCTTCTGGTCCGCAGTTGTAGGCTGCTATGACAAGGTTCCAATCGCCGAATATCTTATAGAGGTCGCGCAGGTAGTGAGCTGCGGCGTACGATGCACGCACGGGGTCGCGACGCTCGTCGACAAGCGAGTTCACCTCCAAACCATACTTCTTGCCGGTTGTAATCATAAACTGCCACAGACCAGTGGCACCAACGCGCGAAACGGCGTTCGGGTTGAGTGCCGACTCTATCACTGGCAGATATTTCAGTTCGAGCGGCAAACCATAAGACTCGAGTGCCTCCTCGAATATAGGCATATAGAAGTTCTGTGCGCCGAGCATAACGCTCACCGAGCGGCGCAAGCGTCCGCTGTAACGGTCTATGAACTTCTGTACGACATCATTGTATGGCATCTCAATGATTGTCGGCATACGGCTCAGACGTTCTTTATACACCTCCGCACTATACACGGGGTTCACATCGGGCATGTTGCAGTCGAAGTTAACATGCAGATAGGTCTTGCTATTGTAGTTGTTGAGCAGACTATCATAATCGTTGGTAAGTGCCTCGGGCAGGTCGATAACCTCCTGCTTGCCATGAGCATCGGTTATAACGATTTCGTCGTCATTATTCTCGCTCTGCGCGAGAGCCTGACTGGTAAAGCCGAAAAATGCTGCGGCTATAAGTATCAGTGATTTATTCATATTCGTTTGTTTGTCTTTAGAAATTCAGGCTACAACTCAATCCCAAGCTATTAGCCTTGAACGGATTTCTTTCGCGGTCGTTGTTGAGTATCGTAGGCTCCACCCTCAAGCTCAAGTCTTTCGAGATATCGAACTCGGAGAGCGATGCATCGACGTAGGCATCGATGATGGAGAGTGCATAGACTCCCACCAAGCAGAAGAAGCTCAGGTCGCGCCAACGACGAAACTTGTCCTTACGTTTCTTGAAGAGTTGTTGATAGCGTTGTATGTTTGTCTCGTCAATCTTCGCTCCGAGATGCAAGAACTGATTATAGCTCTGCGTGTTCGGATCGTCGTCCATCAAGTCGAGATACGCTTGCGAATAGTCGGAATACATCTGGTTGTTCCAACGCATGGCATAGGCGCAACCAACGAATCCGCCATACACGATCGGCAGTTTCCAATACTTGCGATTGTATATCTGTCCGGCACCAGGCAGGACAATAGCGAGCCACATTGCACGCTTCGGGTTGGGTCGCCACGTGCTCCAGTCGCGCTTAGGCTTACCTATGATGGTGTCACTGGCTACGAAGATGCTATCGGCTTTTATAGACGTGAACTGAACATCCATACTATCAGCTACGACCTGCTCTTGCGCCTTTGCCGTTGTACCGAACAGCAGCAGAAACGCAGTAAGTGTCAATGTTTGTAATATATATGTAATGTCCTTTTTCACTGTTCTTCTTTATGATTTGTTTATCTACAAGTAACGCACAGAACGTTTACTTCATCTTATCGAACACAGCCATGATATGCTCCAACTCCTCTTCGTTGGCGAAAGGAATGGTTATCTTTCCCTTGCCTTTCGGCGAGCATGTCATCTGCACTTTCGTTTGCAGGAATTCGGAGAGGTGGGTGCGCAGCGCGTTGTACTCCTCTGGAAGCTTCGACTTTGCCACAATCTTCTTCGAGCCACTGTTCACGTCCTCTCCATTCTTCAGCATCTGTGCCATCTCCTCCACCTTGCGTACGGAGTAGCCGTTCTTGAGCACTTCGTTGAAGAGCTTTATCTGCAACGATGGCGAATCGATTGCCAGGATGGCACGAGCATGTCCCATGTCTATCTCTTTCTTCTGCAGGGCTATCTGCACCTGAGCCGGCAGACGGAGCAGACGCAGATAGTTGGTAATGGCTGTGCGGCTCTTTCCTACACGCTCCGACACCTTCTCTTGCGTCATTCCGTCGGCATCGAGCAGATGTTCGTAGGCGAGTGCTATCTCTATGGCATTGAGGTCTTCGCGTTGTATATTCTCAACGAGAGCCATCTCCATAACGTTCTCGTCGGCGATGGTGCGTATGTAAGCCGGAATCGCTGTGAGTCCTGCCATCTGCGAAGCACGCCAACGACGCTCGCCGGCGATAATCTGGAAGCGGTCGTCAGACACCTGACGCAGCGTGATAGGCTGAATAATACCTATCTCACTTATGCTGTTAGCCAACTCCTGCAGTGCTTCAGGGTCGAAGTCGCGGCGGGGCTGATTGGGGTTTGCTTCTATCTGGCTGAGCGGAATTTCATTGATTGTGGACGTACCTTGCGTGCGCACACCACCGGTGTCGATAAGAGCGTCAAGTCCGCGTCCGCCTTCTATCTCGTCGAGTCCGCGTCCCAATACGCTTCTATTGTATTTCTTGTGTACTGCCATCGTCTTGTTTGTTTACTCTTTTTTCGTTTTTGTTGATTATTTCCTTGGCGAGTGCCAAGTGGTTCTTCGACCCTGCCGAGTCGGCATCGTAAAGTATTACGGGGAGTCCATGGCTCGGACTCTCGCTGAGCTTCACGTTGCGTTGTATGACAGTCTTGAACACAAGTTCTTGGAAGTGTCGCTTCACCTCGTCGTATATCTGATTGGCGAGGCGCAGACGACTATCGTACATGGTGAGCAGGAAGCCTTCTATCTCCAACGCCGGATTGAGCTTGCTCTTTATAATCTTAATGGTGTTGAGGAGCTTTGTAATACCTTCGAGTGCGAAGTACTCGCACTGCACGGGAATGATGACCGAGTCGGCTGCGGTGAGGGCATTCACGGTGATGAGTCCGAGCGACGGACTGCAGTCGATGAGTATGTAGTCGTAGTCGTCGCGTATCTGGTCGAGCATATTCTTGATAACGCGCTCGCGGTTCTTCAGGTTGAGCATCTCTATCTCAGCTCCAACGAGGTCAATATGGCTGGGAATGACGTCGAGCCCGTTGATGTCGGTGGTGTAGACAGCATCGTGTACGTCAGCATGATCGATGATGCACTCGTAGAGCGAGCAGTCAATCTCCTTGATGTCCACACCAAGTCCGCTCGACGCATTTGCCTGCGGGTCTGCGTCCACCACGAGCACCGTCTTTTCGAATGTAGCGAGCGATGCTGCCAAGTTTATTGTTGTTGTTGTCTTGCCTACGCCACCTTTTTGGTTGGCTAATGCTATTATCTTTCCCATTTGAAGTCAAAATTATTCGGCAAAGGTACATATTTTATATGAGAATAGGCTCGTTTAAACCTTTTTTCGTACTTTTGCATAAGAAATAAAACCAAAATTATGAATACCAAAAAGCCATTGATACTGATTTCTAACGACGACGGCTATCATGCCAAGGGTATAAACTCACTCATTGACATGCTGCGCGACATTGCCGACATCATCGTATGCGCTCCCCACTCGGCTCGATCGGGCTTCCCCACGGAGTGCTCTGCCACAATTCCGCTACGCCTCAAGCTGCGCCGCGACGAGGTGGGTATGCAGATGTGGTCGTGCAACGGCACACCGGTCGACTGCGTGAAGATTGCGCTGCAGGAGCTATTCGCTGACCGCCTACCCGACATGATTTTGGGCGGCATCAACCACGGCGACAACGCTTCGGTCAACGTACACTATAGTGGCACAATGGGCGTGACGCTTGAGGGTTGCATGAAGTACATCCCGTCTATCGGTTTCTCGCTCTGCGACTTCTCTTCGGATGCCGACTTCGAGCCGCTGCGCCCGTATGTGCGTCAGATTGTGCAAAAGGTGCTCAGCGAGGGTCTGCCTAAGGGCGTGTGTCTGAACGTAAACTTCCCGAAACTCACTGAGTTTAAGGGCATAAAAGTATGTCGCATGGCTATGGGCACATGGTACAACGAATGCGTAAAACAGCGCCATCCGCACGGCTACGACTACTATTGGATGACTGGCTCCTACCGCAACGACGAGCCGGAGAAGGAGGACACCGACAACTGGGCGCTCACGCATGGCTACATATCCATCACACCGACACGCATCGATGTTACGGATTATGACCTGCTGCGCAACTGGCAAAACAAGTTTTGAGAAAAGTAAAAAGGTAAAAAAGTAAAAGGGTAAAAAAGCCCTTCCAATCATTGGCTTAGGAAGGCCTAAAGAGGCTTAGTTCGGCTTAAACGCCACCTGCCCTCGGCTTAAACACCACCTAAAAAAATCATGAAATACTACTTAATCGTTGGCGAGGCATCGGGCGACCTGCACGCCTCGCATCTTATGAAGGCTCTGCTCAAGGAAGACCCCACAGCGGAGTTCCGTTTCTTCGGTGGCGACCTGATGTCGGCTGTCGGAGGCACACGTGTGCGCCACTACCGCGATTTGGCGTATATGGGCATCATCGCCGTACTGCTCCACTTGCGCACAATTCTGCGCAACATGGCGTTCTGCAAGCGCGACATCGTGGAGTGGCAGCCCGACGTAGTGATACTCGTCGACTATCCGGGCTTCAACCTGAAGATTGCAAAGTTCGTGCACAACAACACGCACATTCCCGTTTATTATTACATCTCACCGAAGATATGGGCATGGAAGGAGTATCGCATCAAGGAGATTAAGCGCAACGTCGACGAGCTGTTCTCCATCCTGCCGTTCGAGGTGCCGTTCTTCGAACAGAAGCACCACTACCCCATCCATTACGTAGGCAACCCCACTGCTGAGGAGGTAAGACAGTTTCAGGCTACATACAACGTTGACGATGCCACCTTCCGCCGTCAGCATGGGCTCGATGCGCGTCCCATCATAGCGTTGCTTGCAGGCAGTAGAAAGCAGGAGATAGCGGGCACACTGCCACAGATGATTGCTGCTGCGCAGCGCTTCGCCGACTACCAGCTTGTGCTTGCTGCGGCACCAGGCATCGAACCCGAGTTCTACGACGCACACATCAGCGGAAGCAACGTGCGCGTGGTGCGCGGTGAGACCTACGCCCTGCTTTCTCATGCCCACACGGCACTCGTCACGAGTGGCACGGCTACGCTCGAGACGGCACTCTTCCGCGTTCCGCAGGTGGTGTGCTACAACACCGCGCTGCCCAAACTGGTGGGACTGCTGCGCCCACTGGTGCTGAAGGTGAAATACGTGTCGCTTGTCAACCTCATCGCCGACCGCGAGGTGGTGCCCGAATTAGTGGCTAACACGTTCTCTGAAGCTAACGTCGCTGAGCAGCTCACACGCCTGCTTCCCAACGGCGAGCCACGCCTGCAGATGCTTGCCGGCTACGAGGAGGTATGGCAGAAGATTGGTGCAGACAGTCCGTCGGAGCGCACAGCGAAGGAAATAGTTTTAAAAGTAAAAAGATAAAAAAGTTAAAAGATAAAAAGTTAAAAGGTAAAATGCACAACTGCATTTTACCTTTTAACTTTAGAACCATGCCAAGACTCTTACATATACTTCTTTACGAACTCCAGCACTCTGTGCGTGTACTCCTCTTTGTAGTCGCCATACGCATCGGCGTGCTTGCTGCCGTGTGCTATCCAGAGTGCCTTAGGCTGCGGTTTCGCCTCGTAGAGCGGATACACCATCCAGGTAGGCACAAACGTATCGTTGTCGCCGTGTATGAAGAGCATCGGCTTCTGGCACTTCGCAACCTGCTTCAGCGGCGATGCCTCATTGAAGTTCCAGCCGTACTTAACCTGCACAAGCCACGAGGCAGTGTACATCAGTGGGAAGTCGGGTAACGAGAAGCGGGCAGATATTTCGTTCGAGAACTCGTCCCACACGCTCGTATATCCACAGTCCTCCACAAAACACTTCACATACTGCGGTATCTGTTCGCCACTGACGCACATCGTCGTAGCGGCACCCATCGAGATGCCGTGCACCACAAGGCGCATCGAGTCGGCTTCGGTGCGGAACAGTTCGGGTGCAAGGCTTATCCAGTGTAGCACGTCGAGGCGATCCTTCCATCCCATCTGTATTGCGTCGCCGTCGCTCTGTCCGTGCGCATAGAGGTCGGGCAGCAGCACGTTAGCCCCAAGCTCACGATTGTAGATGCGTGCGATGGGCAACATACGTGTGGCGTTGTCACAATAGCCATGCACAAGCACGGCGGTACGCCCCTTCGCACGTGGCGAACGAACAAACAAAGCATGGGCACGCTTACCCGTTGTGGGCATCACAACGAACGTATCGCGCAGTGCGCCCACGGCTTGCAAGCTGTCTACCCACGACTTCAGTTCGGGGAAACGCTTCTCTATCTGTGCCAAGTCGGAGTTGCGCTCGCGTTCAGCACTCACAAGGGCATAGTCGACGAGGTAGAACGACCCTGCCGTAACTATGGCGAGGAAGAGCGCAAGGGTGGCGCCAAGGGTGACGAATAACTTTTTATGCTTCATATTGTTAAGAGTCTATAAATACTACTTCAGATACGGCTTCAGCACCTCCACCCACTTCTGATATCCCTTGCCGAGCAGATGCAGTCCGTCGTTGGTGTACTCCGGGTTCATCACGTCGGTAGAAGGCGTTACGAGCGACTTGTACACGTCGATGTATGTAACGCCGTGGCGTGCGGCAACAGCCTTTATCTTTGCGTTGAGCGCAGGAATATTCTTCTTACGGTCCATGTGACCAGAGAACTTGTTGAACTTCGGATTCACGGGGAACACACTCTGCACGTAAAGCTTCGTCGCAGGCGACTCGCGCTTCACGCGCTCCACAATTTTCTCCACGTTCTTCACAATCTCGTCCATGCTCTTGCCGCGCGCAAAGTCGTTGGTACCGATGAGCAGGAATATCTTCGCCGGCTTGCCCTTTGTCACAGTGCTCAGACGGTCGAGTACGCCTTGGGTTGTATCGCCACTGATACCGCGGTTCTTGGCGTGCGGATTGCCCAGCAGCTCTGCCCACTCGCCACCGTTGGTGATGCTGTTGCCGAGGAAGATGATGTCGCTCTTGCTGGTAGGCAGCGCCTCAAACAGAGTGGCACGCTGATAATAGAATGTGGAGTGTTTCTGCTCCTGAGCCTGCATCGTGCACGCACAGAACAGACTCAACATAACGATTAGCTTCTTCATAGCTGTACTTTTATTGTTACGCTACACTCAAGCCGGTGCAGCAATCGAATTGAAACGTTTATCTAACTCTAACGACAAAAGTACTAATAAAAATCGAAAGCGACTATGTTTTTTGCATCCTTTTGTGCAAAAAACACAGCTACGAGGAAGACTTATTCGACAAAAATACGTAACTTTGCAAGCGTTAAATCAAAGTGTAACTAATTTATGGACGACTATCACGCGGAAAACCCGAATTTGTAATGCAGGAGGACGCTCTCACAATGCGGTCTCCCAAGCATCGTTTAACCCAAGGAGACAGCTTTATGAGAACATACTGGAACACCAATTCTACCCTCAAACAAATCGAAGAGTGGCAGCCGAACTGCTGGATACAAGTTACATGTCCAACAGAAGAAGACCAGCAATTGCTGGAAGACGAGTTTAACATACCCGATTATTTCCTTTCCGACATCAGCGATACCGATGAACGTGCCCGCTACGAGTACGACGACGGCTGGATGCTCATCATCCTTCGTATCCCATACGTGAAGGAGATACGCTCACGTACGCCGTACACCACCGTGCCGCTCGGCATCATCCACAAACGCGACGTGACCATCACCGTGTGCTACTACGAGACGAACATGATGATCGACTTCGTGTCCTACCACCAGAAGCGCGGCGAGGGATTTACCGACTATGTTGACATGACATTCCGCCTCTTCCTCTCTTCTGCCGTGTGGTATCTAAAACGCCTGAAGCAAATTAACACGCTCATCGAGAAAGCGAAGCACAACCTCGACCACAACGTGAACAACGAGTCGCTCATAGCACTCTCGCGTCTGCAGGACTCACTCACCTACTTCGTCACATCTATCCGTGGCAACGAGACATTGCTTGCCAAACTGAAGTTCAAGCTGCAGGTGGACGAACTGGACGCCGACCTCATCGAGGACGTAAACATCGAGATGTCGCAGGCTCGTGAGACGACGAACATCTACTCCGACATCCTCGAATCGACGATGGACACCTACTCATCCATCATCAACAACAACATGAACACCGTGATGCGTACACTCACCTCCGTGTCAATCATCATGATGTTGCCAACACTCATCTCCTCATTCTTCGGAATGAACCTCATCAACGGCATGGAAGAATACCCGTTCGGCTTCATCGTGGCGATACTTATCTCGGTGATAATATCAGCCCTTTCGTGGATTATACTGCGACATAAGCGACTGCTTTAAAGCAAAATGCAAAAATAAATTGCGTTTTTTGTCGCTATTCAAAATATTTTATTTAAGTTTGCAGTCTATAATAAATAATGTGAGGATGTGGCTTCGCGCCACATTCGTGTGAATTACCCTTATCATAAACTTAAAACAGTTAAATGATGGACTCTCAAGAAAACGCCCTGTTGCAAGGTGCACAAGAAGAGCAGAACGTGGAGCAGACTGCCGTAGAGCAGACCGCTGCAGCCGACGTTCAGCAAGTAGAGAACACAAAAGTCTACAAAACTAAACAAGAAGTCGTTGACCGCCTGAAGGAAATCGTCGCAAGCGACGAAGCTCCAGTTAAGGAGGAAATTGACCTTTTAAAGACAGTATTCTACAAACTCCACATCGCAGAGCGTGAAGCACGCCTGAAGGAATACATCAACGGCGGTGGTAACCCTGAAGCTTATCAGGTTTTGCCCGACGAAACCGAGGAAACTTTCAAGGCGCAAATGGCTGTAATCCGCGAGAAACGTGCGCAGATTATGCAGCAGCAGGAGGCTGAAAAGCAAGCCAACCTGGAGAAGAAACTCGAAATAATTGAGAAAATCAAAGCCATGGCTACATCGCCCGACGAGGCAGGCAAGTCGTTCGGTGAGTTCAAGGAGCTGCAGCAGCAGTGGAAGGACATCAAGAACGTGCCGGCTGACAAGGCTAACGAGCTTTGGCGCAACTACCAGTTATATGTAGAGCAGTTCTACGACCTGCTCAAGCTCAACTCTGAGGCTCGCGAGTACGACTTCAAGAAGGACCTCGAGCTGAAGACAAAGCTCTGCGAGGCAGCTGAAAAGCTCGCCGACGAGGAAGACGTAATCAGCGCTTTCCACCAGTTGCAGGAGCTCCACCAGCAGTACCGCGAGATCGGACCAGTGGCTAAGGAGCTGCGCGAGGAGGTATGGGCACGCTTCAAGGCTGCATCTACCGTAATCAATAAGCGCCACCAGCAGCACTTCGAGGATCTCCGCGCTAAGGAGGAGGAGAACCTCGCACGCAAGACTGCCCTCTGCGAGAAGGTGGAGGAACTCTGCAAGACCGACAACAAGGGCGCTGCCGACTGGGAGAAGCACTCTAAGGAGATTATCGACATACAGAACGAGTGGAAGACCATTGGCTTCGCTCCGCAGAAGATGAACGTGAAGATATTCGAACGCTTCCGCGCTGCTTGCGACGACTTCTTCGGACGCAAGGCTGAATACTTCAAGGCACTCAAGGCTACCTTCTCAGAGAACATCGAGAAGAAGAAGGCACTCGTAGAGAAGGCGCAGGCACTCGCCGACAGCACCGACTGGAAGGCTACAAGCGACAAGCTCATCGCGCTGCAGAAGGAGTGGAAGACCATTGGCATGGTTCCGAAGAAGCTCGGCGACCAGCTCTGGCAGGACTTCCTCGGCGCATGCAACAAGTTCTTCGAGGCTCGCAACGCAGCTGGCGCTGGTCAGCGCAACGAGGAGCACGCCAATCTCGAGAAGAAGCAGGGCATCATTGAACAACTGAAAGCACTCGCCGAGAACGCTGCCGAAGCTACACGCGAGAAGGTGCAGGCACTCACCGAGGAGTACAACAAGGTGGGACACGTGCCCTACAAGGAGAAGGACAAGCTCTACGAGGCTTATCACGAAGTGCTCGACCGCATCTACAAGGAGCTGAACATCTCTACAAAGCGCCGCCGTCTGAACGACTTCAAGGCTAACATCAAGAACGTGGCAAAGCGTGGCGAAGAGGCTCTCGACAACGAGCGCGGACGTCTGGTTCGCCGCTTCGACCAGCTCAAGCAGGAGATACAGACCTACGAGAACAACCTCGGTTTCCTCAACGCAAGCTCCAAGAAGGGCAACAGCCTCATCGACGAGATGAACCGCAAGGTGCAGCACCTGCGCGACGACCTCGAACTGGTTCGCCAGAAGATCAAGGCAATCGACGCAGAAAACAAATAAACGCAATCCAACAATGCCTAAAGAGGCTTAGTAAGGCTTAGAAAGGCTTAGTTCGGCTTAAAAAAAAAGATGGAGTCAACTATCGTTGGCTCCATCTTTTTGTTTTATCAGCGTCAGCGGAAAACACCGCCCATCATTTCTTCATATCCTTATCCACCATTGCCGCGACGCACGAGTCCGACCACACATTCTCGGCGGTCTCAATCATATCGAGCACCGTGAAGACGGGCAGTATAACACCCATTATCGCAACCGGCGCACCCACGCCCGACATCAGCGATAGCGTGAGGAAGAAGCAGCCCATCGGCACTCCGGCGTTGCCTATGGCAGCCACCACGGAGATGAACAGCCAAAGCAGCATTACGGGCAGCGACAGCTCCACGCCACCGTTCTGCATCACGAAGAGCGATGTCACGAAGATGAACGCAGCACAACCGTTCATGTTGATGGTTGTGCAGATGGGCAGCACGAAGCGCGCCACCTTACTGTCCACACCGAGTCGCTCCTCCGAGGTCTGTATCGTCACGGGCAGCGTGGCAGCCGAACTCTTTGTAAACAGCGCCATGAGCACAGCCGGCATCATGCTACGCATCACGTGCACAGGATTGAGTCCGCGAGCCACGAGGGACAATGGCAACACAACGAAGAACTGCAGCATATTGCCGCCCAATATCACGGCTACGTACTTGCCAATCGACGCCACCACCGTGCCTGCCGACACCTCAGCCGACAGCTGCGCAGCGAACGCCACGATGCCCACAGGCAGCACAGCGATGAGCCAGCGGATGAGCCTTGACACTACCTCCTGCAGCGCACTCAGTCCGCGCATAAGCAGCACCTTGTTATCCCCCTCGGGCATCTTCGCCAACACCAAGCCCACAGCCACGGCGATGAGTAGCACCGACAGCACATTGCCCTCAATAAACGGGCGCAGGAAGTTGTCGGGCACGATGCCAATCATATAGTCGAAGTACGACCCATTGGTCACCTCCTGCGGTACGCCGTCACCCAAACGACTACTCTTCACCATCTCCATCGGCAAGTTGTCGGGCGAGATGATGATATAGAGCACCATGCCTACGGCTGCAGCCGCGATGGTGGTGAGCAGCGTATAGCTGATGGTATGGCGGAAGATGCGACGTGTTTCGCGCTGCATACCGAACGTTGCGAGTGTTGTTGTCACGGCGAGTGCGATGGTCGGCACAGCTATAAACTGGAAGAGACGTGTGAAGATGGTAGCCACGAAGTTAGCCATCGTGTTCACCCACTCCACGCCGAGCAGTCCGAGGCACGAGCCCACGACCAATGCGCCAAGCCACAGCCAGAAGTTCTGCCTTCCGCCACAACAAGAGTGTTTTGTTTCTGATTTGTTGTTCATTCTAATCTCTAAAAGAAAGGGTTATTAAACGGTTTTCTTATTTCAGCGTTTCGATCTGAAGAACTCGGTCATAAGCGTTCGGCACTCCTCCTCCAGAACGCCACTCACCACCTCGCACTTCGGGTGCAGAGCCTTTGGAGCGAAGGCACGGAAACCGCGCTTCTCGTCTGCAGCACCATACACCACGCGCCGCACCTGCGCCCAGCCCAAGGCACCGGCACACATGATGCAAGGCTCTACGGTGACGTAGAGCGTGCAGTCGGTGAGATATTTGCCGCCGAGTTGATTGGCAGCCGACGTTATCGCCTGCATCTCGGCGTGTGCCGTAACGTCGCCGAGCGTCTCCGTGAGGTTGTGTGCTCGCGCAATGATGCGGTCGCCAGCCACGACAACCGCGCCCACGGGTATCTCTCCCTCGTCGCGTGCCGCCTCCGCCTCTACCAGAGCACGACGCATAAACTGCTCGTCCTTCTTCTGCTGTTCTGTTTTCTCCATGTCGTTTTATGTCTTCAAGTGGATACTTAATAAGTATATCGTAGATACTAAGTCACTAAAAAAGTGAATACAAAGATAATGCAAAAGAAAGACAACACAAAATAAGCGTACTTATTTTTTTATAATATAAGTACCACTACCGCATACCAATCTACTTACTTTCTACAATTTTAGCAATTCTAACACTTACTTCGTACAACAGGTATAAAGGAATCGTTACCAACACAAGTGTCATCAAATCAGGAGGTGTTATAATTGCAGCAACAATCATAATAACTATTAAAGCATGTTTCCTATACTTTGCCAAAAGTTGAGAGGATACAAATCCCATTTTTGCCAAGAAGAACATGATGACTGGCAATTGAAACACAACGCCCATAACAAATGTCAGAGTTGTAAATGTTTCTATGTACGAATCCAACGTTATTGTACTACGAATTGTTTCAGAAACACTGTAAGTTCCTAAGAAACGGAACGATATTGGAAATAATACATAGTAGCTCATAAGGACTCCAACTATGAACAACAAGTATATTACAATTGCTACGCTTACTGAATACTTCTTTTCGTTTTCGTAAAGAGCAGGCGACACAAATCTGAATAGTTCATAAAGAATGTAAGGTGAAGCCCCTAACAGACCCAAATAGACAGATGTTGTGACGTGGGTCATAAATTGACTGGACAAGTCCGTTGCTATCAAATCGACATAAAATTTCTCAAAATGAAAATCATACCCACATAAAGAAGCGGCATTTTCAATAAGTGTATATGTAGTAAAGCTGTATTCACTCGGGGCTAACAATATCCTCCAAATTGTTTCTTTGCAAGTAAAAACGATTACAGAGAGCGTACCAGCAACTGCTATAATACGAAATAACATTCGACGAAGCACTTCTAAATGTCCGCCGAATGTCATTAAGTTAGCATCGTTTTCTTTAGTCATTTTTCAATTCATCTTTTGATGGATTCTCTTCTGACTCCTTCTTTTCGACTTCTTCATTATTAGAATTTTCATCGGTTTCTTTGGCATCATTGACTCCTTTTTTGAACTCACGGACACCTTCTCCTAAGCCTCGCATCATTTCTGGTAATTTCTTACCGCCAAACAATAGTAAGGCTATGCCACCAATAAGCAACAGCTCTGTAGAACCGATAAATAGCAACTGAGTTATAAATAATAGATGTGTCATTTTGTTATTCAGTTACAAGGATAATCTCACATGTATCGAAGTTTATCTCCCAACTGCCATTATCACTACTTTCCCAATGGTATTTCTGGGCCATGCTGTCCCACCATTGTTGGAAACGTGTTCCAGTTTCGCCGAGATCCTTCACAAGTTTTTCGTAAAGATCCGTATTATCAACTGTTACTACTCGTGCAAGCTCATTGAGACCATTACGGCGTTCGAAAAGCTGCTGTATCTCTTTTTTCTCTTCGACAGTTACCTGTCCTACTTTTTTTCTTGTTACCATTCTTCTTTTACATCAAAAGGGTCTAAATAATCAATTTCCTTAATATCTTCACTACCAGACATAAACTTGCCATATTTTCGTATGTCTATCAGAAGTTTACGACTTGCATTACGCTCTAAATGAGCCACTACACATTGTTCATGGCTCGGTGTGTTTACTTCGAGCGTAGTTTTTCGGTTCATCCAAATGCAACGCTTACATTGCCACGCGTCGCATCTGCGACACAAAGGAGCATGGTCGAGTCGATAAAGCTGACTATTCTTGATTTCGAGTCCGTTTACCAAATCCCCTATAGTATAGCCATCAGCTGAAAGATAGAACGCAGGACAGACATAAAATTTACCATCGGGCGCAAGCGTCACAGACGTATCACCAGCTCCACAGTTGTTCATATTCTCAAGCATAATGCGGTCTGTTAGCAAATTCAACTGTGGCGATTTGCCAGATACATAAATCTGTTCAACACGTTCTGCCAAATTCGATAGCAGTGACTTGTAAACCATAAAATCATCCTCGGTGAATGTCTCGATATCAGTTATCACGACATTAAGGCGTGTTACCTTATCAAGTATTTCTCCTATAATCTTATACTCATTAAACAGACTTACTTTGTCTGTACGTATCAAGTATGCCACCTCTTCCTTAAAGACGTAATCTTTTGCTGCAATCAATGAATCGAACACCACGACATCCGCATTATCAGCCATTTCTGCAGGGTAGATGTCGGTATGGTCAATAGAATCTATTGCTGCCAGATACTCTTTAGGCAATTTATAATTAGGGTATACGAACTGTATATTTAGATTCTCATTCATTGCGTAGCATATACCATCCTTAAGAGTCTGAAGAGGAATCAGCCTACGATCTGCCTTCTCGTTCGTGTAATGGCAGTATGACGTAGAAGTATCATCCAATAAGATCACAATGTACTGTATCATATCCGCTTAACATTTAGGACTTTCTGCTTTTTTTCTATTCTCGAAAGCTTCGCGTTCACCCTCTTTCTCGAGTTTACGATAGAGTTTGTTCCAATAGTAGTTATTGGCTCTAACACGCGCTTTATGCATTTTACAGATAGCTGTGCTACGTTGATATACTGTTGGTGTATCGGCTGCATCGTAGTTCTCGCCTTGACACCACGCACAACCGCTTGCTACCTCGCAGTCGATGCATTCTTTGGTTGACTGTGTGCAGCGGTCGAGCGTAAGGAACGGACGCAGTCTGTTCTTGTCAATGCCATTATGCACATTACCTATTATCCATGCTTTCTTTGAGCGCAATGAATACTGGGCAAAGCGTGTGCATGGATAGAAATTTCCTTCTGCATCAACGGCAAGCATACGACCAGCGCCACACCAGTTTTGATTCTCGTTTTGACAATCCATCGGTTTGCCCATATGTTCAGTAAAGAACGAACACGCAAAGTCTGTGTAATATCCACCGTCAATGATAGCGTCTGCAAGTTCTGTCAATTGCTCTTCGAAACGCTTGTCATCACCTTCTTTCCATACGTCCTCAAACACACAGTTGATGTTCACCTCATGTATACCAAGGGAGTAGAGATGCAACACGCTCTCCTTTATATATGGAATGTCTGCACTACTTATTGTAACCTTCGTTCCTGCGCCAGGAAACTGTTCCAACCACAGAGGAATATTCTTGACCACATCGTCATACGATCCTTGTTCTTCTTCTGGTTTTGGCATGATGCCCTGCTCCATTTCTGCCGTTTTCCAAATGCGGTTTAAGTCGTGCTTACGCTTTGTACCATCAATAGTGATGCCAATGGAAAGATGTTCATGATTCTTCTTAATGAAATGCTGCACCTTATCCGTAGCATAATTGATGCCATTTGTAGAAAATGAGAAACGGTATGAGTTGAACCAATGATGGTTTCGGCGAAACATTTCAACCTTAAGATAGTCGCAGATTTTATCAATTAGGTCAATCTCAAGGAATGGTTCACCACTAATAAAATCCCATATCACACTCTCTTCGCTCATATCAGACTCGTGGTCAAGGATATAGTCAATAGCCTGCTTTGCCACATCCCAAGTCATACGCTCTTTAGTATTCTTACCTACAAGATAACAATACTTACAGGCAAGTTGGCAGTCTTTGGTGACGATAAAGGTTATCGATTTGGCAACGCCATCTTCCCATTGTTTGTCTAAATCTTTAATTTTCATCGGTATGCTCCTTTCGAACACTTTATACTACATGTAGTTGTACAAGCTCTTTTGCAGCCTCCCTTACATGTTGAAGAACATCCACTACCACATTTACCTGTACACGTACTCGTACATGAAGTGCATCCATTGTAACAATGTGCAGTACAATTTGAGCAACCATTTGAGCTACCCGATGCTGTTGTTGAATTTATACATGATGTCTTACAGCCTGAAAAGCAAGCACTTTTACAACTGCCATTACATGATGCTGGTTTCCAATAAGCATTGCCTTTACAACTGTTTCTACAATTTGCAGTACATGTACCTTTACAACTGCCACCTCCGCTTGAAGATCCGCCACCATAATCATCCTCGTCGTCATCCTTACTACAAGAAGATAACAGAGGATTGGCTAAAACGACTGAACCTATTATAGGAAGTACGGTACATAACGATTTTTTGAAAAAATCTCTACGAGACTGTAGTTCTTTATTGTCCATATTAAAAATACAAATAATACTTACTCAGTATAGCGATCACACTGCTACTGAGTAAGTAATGGTTATTAAAAAAGTATTATCTACTACTTCCCTTGCAGCTACCATAGCAAGAAGTCTTACAACTACCTGTGCAGTCATTATAACATGAATCTCTACACAATGCATCACATTTACCTCTGCAATAACGTTGACAAGAAGATGCACATGTTGCAGAGCATCCGTCCTGACGAGAACATCCCATTGGGGATTTCTCTGTGGCATTAAGAATCTGTGGCGCACCTGAGAGCAGTATTGCTCCTAAGATAGGCAACGCACCTTTTGCAGCCTTCTTGAAGAACTCTCTTCTTGACTGAAGTTCTTCATTCTTTTCATTCTTTTTCATAATAAATTGAATTTAAATTAAACAATATGCCTTTCGGCGTTATTTGATAAACTTGATAAAGTCTGTTGGTATATAAGCTGTTGCGACTAAGCATAGCCCTGATATTTCTACCACAACACGTTGTTGTCCTGCAATACGAGCTACCCGACCTGTTACCCCTTTAAATTCTCCACCAATCACCTTTACCATATCACCACTTTTATAGTGGCATTGTTCCGCGGACACTATCCGTACATGCTCACTGTCTGTACTTGTAGCTTTGATAAAGTTCGTCATTGATGTAAATGGAATTGTGAGAGGGGGATGTTTGCCATTGTCCTCCAATGGTTTTGTCTTATCAAGATAAAATTTTAAAACAGAGGTCTCTTCTCCCTTTTTCTTGATAATGGAGTTTACAGTCTCCCTTGTAGCATATACAAAAAAGAGATTGGGAAGAAGAGGCTGTAACATTCGCTTCTTCTTCCCAATCTCTTTCTTTATTATATAATGCATAGGCATATATGACTGCACATTGGCTGTAGATATGATGTCGCAAGCTTTCTGTGTTCTGTTGTATGTAACTCGCAACACGAACCATTCGTGATCTGCCTTTTGCACATAGTCCGAGGACACCCCTGTTTGTGAGCGTTGAGCTTCGGGGAGGACGTTGGAGGTAAGTCCAACGTGAGGAGATTTGCTTCGACCTTTGGGAGTATGCGCATTAAGCAATGCGTTCATATCGTTTTTTATGTCTGACGTTAAGTCCGCAACTATTTGACACAAAAAAGCGTGGAAACTGTATATACTAAAACAACAATGATTCTACTTGATGAATTTTGACGATAATACCTGCAAATAACTGATAATAAGGAAAGAAAGTGTAAAAACCAAATCATAAATAGATTTAAACGAATCATAGTTAATTGGGGATATGTGGGAACATTTACGGGAAAGATATTACCTTTGTGGCTGAAATAAAAAACATAGGAACATGAAGATTACCATCATCACAAAGGAATGCAAGACCAAAGACAAAGACGCTCCTGCAAAAGCCAATCTTTGTTTTCGACTCCGAGATAAGGATGTTGACCTCAAAGTCCGTTCCGACATTGAGGTTATGCTTGACTATTGGGACAATGATACACTTTCCTATCGAAGGACAAAGAAATTACCATCTGACGAGCAGAAGAAAGTCAAGGTTTTGGTGCAGACCATTACAACGGCTCTTAGCGAGCAGTATAACTCTGCGACTGCTGATGTTGCATGGATGAAGAATGTGATTGATGAATGTGTCAATCCAACTTCAAAGTCAACAGGTCGGCTTTGGAGATAGAAGCGATCTTCAAACGCTTCATGCCTATGCGATAAAGGGTATCAGAAGAAGC
>OGUD01000680.1_pt1 | contig 24669 bp, 20 predicted proteins | sample 1573671 | NCBI WGS metagenome assembly OGUD01 (sample SAMEA2582065, study PRJEB24529) | metagenome | biome: Human gut stool | place: China | collected 2011 | reverse complement strand
TAATATATTTAAGTATTTCTTAATCATGTCTTTCCTCATTAAATTTCTTAAATCTTTTTTTACCTCTGTCACATTTCTTGATGATATGTAAAATCTTCTGCCATTCTTCATGACAAGCTGTTTGAAACGAAGATACCTGCTCTGATAAAGATACATACTCATAGGAACGGTACAGATCCAGTTCAATGCAGGCACACTTGTTATATTGTCCATATATTTTAGTGCATAGAAGATTGCAAAAGGCATAAACATAACAACGTAAACACTATAATCCGTATTCAAATCAATATATTCACGTCTGATATATATTATCTTAAATACAAGCAACATGACTATCATTGCAAAAAGGAGCAGCATATACCTCTTCTTATTTTGATTATTTATTTTCATTTCGACTCATTCCTTTCTTGTTATATACATACACATATCTATGATTCAGGTGTCAATAAAATTATATCCGATGACCGGCAAAAAACAATGCTCCCGTCATGAATGGGATACTTTTGACACGAAAGCTGATTTGGCATCATATATTACCCTGAAAAGAACTTAAAAAGCAAAAGACCTGGAACGTAAAACGTGTCAGGTCTAAACAAAAAGTATAAGCTATTCTATAATCTTAAATCCATTATTATATCTGAACAATGCCTTGGCAATTATCTGCTTCTTCGTGACGTAGGTATTCTTCCAGTATCTTGAATCCTTAGAATTATCCCTGTTGTCCCCCAGCACGAAATAGCAGTCTGCCGGAATTAGATAAGGTCCGAAATCCTGCCTGCTCACGCCATGGACGTAAGGCTCCTCAAGCGGCACCTCACTGCCGTTGATATATACAAGTCCATCCTTTATTATAACCATCTCCCCCGGAAGTCCTATGACTCTCTTTATAAGAAGCTTCTCTCCATCATCCGGATACTCAAATATAATAATATCGCCTCTCTCCGGCTTGGAAAATATATAGCTGAGCCTAAGACCGATAAGCTTATCACCCTTCTCAAAGGTGGTGCTCATCGACTCAGACGTAATGTCCGCATTTATGATAACAAATTTATTGAGCAGGATTGCAATAATCACCCCTGCAACAATTATCTTAAGATATCCGAATATCTCTTTCTTAACACTTTTTTTCATACTGATCTCAATCTCCAATGCTGCTGTCAACAGGCAGCATACTCTCTATAAAAAAGCCTTCATATATATTTATTTTATGGCAATTTCTTTAACCTTCACCACTTTCTTTATTACTTTTTCTGAATAAATAAATAATCGCCAAATCATGCTTCACAACACCTGCACCTCAGCCTCCGGCTATAAATTGCCGGAGGCTTTGGCGGTCGATGTTGTTACACATGTTCTGACTTTACATTTAATTATACAGCTATATCTCAAACACTATGACCATATCTATCCATTCTGTCAGCAATTAGCTCTGACAGTGCAAAACCATTAAAGAAAGTACTTCACACCGGATTCGAATATCTTCATATCCTGTTCTCCGTAAATATTGATAGCTACCGAATCACCGCGGCGCTCAGAATGAGCCATCTTACCAAGGATTCTTCCGTCAGGACTTGTGATACCCTCGATAGCCATATATGAGCCGTTAGGATTCCACTCTTCTTCCATTGTAGGCATCCCTGTGTTCACATCTACATACTGTGTAGCAACCTGTCCGTTCTCAAAGAGCTTCTTAAGCCACTCATCATTAGCTACAAAACGTCCCTCACCATGTGATGCCGGGTTACAATATACTCCGCCAAGCTGCGCACCTGCAAGCCATGGTGACTTGTTAGTGACAACCTTTGTGTAAACCATCTTAGATACATGACGTCCTATTGTATTCATCGTGAGTGTAGGTGAGTCAGGTGTCTGCATTCTGATTTCACCGTAAGGTACAAGGCCAAGCTTTATGAGAGCCTGAAAACCGTTACAGATACCAAGCACAAGACCGTCTCTCTCATTTATGAGCTTGTTGACTTCCTCTGTGATAGCTGCATTTCTGAAAGCTGTCGCAAAGAACTTAGCCGAACCATCCGGCTCGTCACCTGCACTGAATCCGCCCGGGAACATTATAATCTGTGCTTTCTTAATCTCATCAGCGAACTCATGAGCTGAATCACGGATGTCATCCGCAGTGAGGTTCTTGAATACCTTAGTCACAACATCCGCACCTGCACGCTCGAATGCCTTAGTACTGTCATACTCACAGTTAGTTCCCGGGAATACAGGAATAAATACTGTAGGCTTGGCAACCTTATTCTTGCATACATATATCTTATCTGTGCTGTATACAGGTGTATCAAGCTCCTTACCGCCCTTTACTGCTACTGTAGGGAATACTTTCTCAAGAGTAGCCTTCCATGAAGCAAGAGCTTCCTCGACATCAATCCTTACATCAGCATACTCAAATGCTGCATTATCTGTGACTTCACCGATTACTTTACCTGCCGCAGCACCATTCCTGCCTTCCGCAACTTCTGCAACGATGCATCCATACATCGGAGCAAAAAGTTCATCAGGACTCACTGATGCATTATCAAGCTTAACACCAAGCTTGTTACCGAATGCCATCTTGCTGACTGCTGCCGCAACTCCCTTTGCATCAAGTGTATATGCAGACACAATAACACCGTCTGCAATATCCTTGCTTATATCCGAATATAATTTCTTTACTGCCTCATAATCAGGAAGGTCATATTCATCCGTCTTGATTGTATAGAGAACAATCTTGTTTCCTGCCTTCTTAAACTCAGGTGTAATTACATCCTGTGACTTTGCAACATCAACCGCGAAGGATACGAGCGTGTTAGGAACATCCATATCGTTAAAGGTACCTGACATACTGTCCTTACCACCGATTGACGGAAGTCCAAAACCAAGCTGTGCATCATAAGCACCAAGAAGTGCCTTAAAAGGCTCACCCCAGCGTGATGCATCCTCAGTCATTCTTCTAAAGTACTCCTGGAATGTAAATCTTACCTTGGAGAAATCACCACCTGCACAGACAATCTTGGCAACTGACTCAAGCACTGCATATACGGCACCATGGTAAGCGCTCCATGATGAGAGATATGGGTCGAAGCCGTAGCTCATCATTGTTACAGTATCGGTCTTACCCTTAAGAACAGGAAGCTTCGCAACCATAGTCTGAACTTCAGTGAGCTGATACTTACCACCGTAAGGCATGAATACCGAGCCTGCACCGATTGAGCCATCGAACATCTCAACAAGTCCCTTCTGTGAACATACATTGAGGTCTGCAAGAGTCTCAAGCCACTTTGCACGCACATCCTTGACAACCGGAGCATTAAAGCAGCTGCCGTCCTTAGATGGAATGTTGACATGCACATCTGTCTCCTGATGAGCACCATTAGTATCGAGGAACGCTCTGCTGATATCAACAATCTTCTTGCCTCTCCAATACATGACAAGTCTCTTCTCAGGTGTAACCTCGGCTACAGGAACAGCTTCAAGATTCTCCTCTGCCGCATAAGCAAGCATCTTGTCAACATCCTTCTTGTCAACAACAACTGCCATTCTCTCCTGTGACTCAGAGATTGCTATCTCTGTTCCGTCAAGACCTGCATACTTTTTCGGAACCTTGTCAAGGTTGATATTAAGTCCATCAGCAAGCTCACCGATTGCAACCGACACACCACCTGCACCAAAGTCATTACATTTCTTAATAAGAAGGCTTACTTCACTTCTTCTGAATAATCTCTGAATCTTGCGCTCTGTAGGTGCATTACCCTTCTGGACTTCTGCACCGCATGTCTCAATGGACGCCTCTGTATGAACCTTAGATGAACCTGTGGCACCGCCGCAGCCGTCACGTCCTGTTCTTCCACCGAGAAGAATGATGATATCACCCGGATCGGATGTCTCACGAATGACATTCTTTCTAGGCGCAGCTCCCATTACGGCACCGATTTCCATTCTCTTTGCAACGTAATTAGGATGATAAATCTCTTTGACATAGCCTGTTGCAAGACCAATCTGGTTACCATATGAGCTGTATCCGTTGGCAGCACCGCGAACAAGCTTCTTCTGAGGAAGCTTACCCTTTAGTGTCTCGCTTACAGGAACCGTAGGGTCTCCTGCACCTGTAACTCTCATTGCCTGATATACATAAGTTCTGCCTGAAAGCGGGTCACGGATTGCTCCTCCGAGACATGTAGCAGCGCCACCAAACGGCTCTATTTCTGTAGGATGGTTATGTGTCTCATTCTTAAAGTTGACAAGCCACTCTTCTGTAACACCATCTATAGTGACAGGAACCACAATGCTGCATGCATTAATCTCATCGGATACTTCCATATCCTCAAGCTTGCCTTCCTTCTTTAACTTACGCATAGCAAGAAGTGCAATATCCATAAGGCACACGAACTTGTCATCTCTGCCCTTGAAGATAACCTCTCTATCGGCAAGGTAGCGATTATAGGTATCGACAATAGGCTTCTTGTAATCTCCATCACCGAAGCTTACATTCTTAAGTTCTGTGGAGAATGTGGTATGGCGGCAATGGTCAGACCAATATGTATCGAGAACACGAATCTCCGTCATGGATGGATCACGCTTCTCTTCATTCTTAAAATAATTCTGTATATGTTTAAAATCCTTGAATGTCATGGCAAGACCAAGTGACTTGTAAAGTTCTAAGAGCTTGTCATCCTCCATATCCTTAAAGCCATCAAATATCTTGACATCTGCCGGCTCAGCAAAGACAGTAACAAGAGTCTCCGGCTTAACCATATCAGCCTCTCTTGAATCTACAGGGTTAATACAAAAGCTCTTGATTCGTGCAAGCTCATCATCCGTAACACCTCCATCGATGACATATACGGTAGCAGTTCTTATAACAGGCTCCTCGTCCTCTTTAAGAAGCTTCACACACTGTACGGCAGAATCGGCTCTCTGGTCGAACTGTCCCGGAAGAAATTCAACAGCGAAAACCTTCTCGCTCTCACTCTTCTTAAAATCCTCCTCATAAACATAATCTACAGGCGGCTCAGAAAAGACAGTAACAAGTGCATCCTTGTACACTTCATCAGAGATATTCTCAATATCGTAACGGATAAGTACTCGTACATTCTTAACCGTATTAATGTTAAGATAATTGGAAATCTCATCACTTAGTTCCTTTGCCTTGACAGCGAATGCAGGCATCTTCTCAGAATAAACTCGTCTAACCTTGCTCATTTTTTCCTCCATGTTCATGTCCCATGACATATTTTTGTGCGTTATTTATTACTCATGAAGTCTACGGATAATTCTGTAGACAACATTGTTCTCCATAACCGTAGGTGCGGTATGTGCAAAGAATATAATTCCTTCCGTAGGTGAAATAATCTGATTGATTACTTCACCCTCATAAGGGTCAATAACCTCGCCTATGATATCTCCTCTGTATACAGGGTCGCTAGGACTCTTTAACCTGCGATAAAGTCCCGCAGTATTGGTCTTAACAGCCATAAGCTCATCCTCGTTAAGTACATGTGCAATAAATCCGCTATGGTTATAATACTTTATTATACCCATTCTCGTCAAGAAGCGAAGTACACTTGCTACAGCCTGTCTTGCGGAAGCATCATCTATATAATCACTGCACTCTGTATATATTGAAAATGCACATGTCCCACTCATCTGCCAGTTATAATTGAGCGTTGTCGTATCAAGCGGCTTAGGCTTTCTTATAACAACATACGGAAGTCCGAACAGATTTGCAAGGCTCGGACTCTGATGTCCTGTCTCCATCATACGCACATGAGGTATGAAATCTCCCTGCATATAAAAGCTTGTAAACTGTATTCCGTAGCTGTAACCTTTAACCTTTTCAAAAAATTCAGCGGCAATATTCTGTGTTGTATCTCCTCCGTGTATTCCTGGAAATCTTCTGTTGATATCCGAATTGTCCATTGCCCAGAAACGCTTCTGCACATTCACGGAATAGTGGTTAAGACATGGAACAACCAAAATCTCATTGTTCGCTGTTATCTGTCCTCTCTCCTCAAGCCCTCTGAGAATCTTTATAAGCTGTGAGCAGATATACATCTGCTGGTATTCATTTCCTCTTATCGCTCCGACTATGCAGGCAGCCTTCTCACCGCTTCCGAAGCTGTATCCTGTTATATTAAAATCTTCTCTGTGATAACCCTTAAGGGTATACAATTCCTTCTTAACCATTCTGCTTACCTCCCGTGAAAATCCGGCACAAAATGGCTCCCTCATAGACTACAGGATACTCACGGAACGTAAATATCCTGCCCTCACACGGTGCTTCAACACGGTGCAGCAGCTTACCGGTGAGCGGTTCAACTATATCACCTATATGTTCTCCGAACTGTACATACTTCATCATGGCACCATCTGCCGGCACGAACAAGCCAGTAACCTTGGCATGAATCACTGTAATCTCACCCTCAGTCGATATCATCGGCTTCCTCACAGGTGTCTTTTGCCCCTTCCACATTCCAAGCTCACACATGAGGTTAAATATGCCTTCTATAATCTGGTCTCCATATGATTTCTCAATCCTGTTTCCAACGCCCATCTCAATCACCAGCGTCGGCACCCCAAGATGATTGAGACTGTTAGCAAGAGTTGCCTCAAGCACAGTATTTATCTTATATTCCCATATAAAATCCGCATTGAGAAGATACGCATAAGGCATAAGCTTATCCTTAAACTGGTCAAACACACGCACCTGCGGAGTCTCTTTTATAAATATATTCGATGAGTGTAAATCTACACACATGTCACTTCCTATAATATCATTCACAATCTTAGACGCAAGATACTCAGCCGTTGCACCGTTCTCGATTCCCGGAAACACACGGTTCATATCAAGGTCAAACATAGGCATGCCTCTTGTACAGCTCTCAATTCCGAGCGGATTGACAGCCGGATATATATCCACTATACCATCAAGCAGCTCTATATGCTCATTAATCCTGTGGTTAAGCTCATAGCATATGTACTGACCGTCAAGCTCATCGCCATGTATTCCGGTCACTATCGACAATCTCTTCGCCTTATTGTCAAGCTTTTCCGACATTATCCTGTTCTTGCGGATAACAATCTTCTCACTTACCGGCATCGCCACAGTTACTACTTCTTCTATCATACAAATCTCCTATGCAGCCGAATGTCGGCGTTAATAATATGTATGAAATCGTAGCACATCTTAGACATTATCTTTTACTGTCTCAGATGTATTTTTCACACTAAGCCCCATTCTGCTTTTTTACATTATCTGTTTTATTATAAAACAAACCACTGAAAATATAAAGACCTTTTATTTAAAATCTGACTATATATAATTAAAGTTAAAATGGAGGTAGCAATATGCTGAAATATAGGTTTAACGTAGGCGATGCACTTGAGCGTGTGGGATTTAATACATACAAAGCTAAGACTACAGGGCTTTTAAGCCAAGATACTCTTAAAAAAATACGAAACGAAGATACCCATATTAATTTAAGTGCATTGAACAATCTGTGTCTAATTCTGGACATGCAGCCAAAAGATATTTTCATATTTGAAGAAACTGACGAGGAAAAAGAACTTAAAAAGCAACTTTTAAATCATTGAATTCAAAACAGGCTCGAAAACTTAGTCGTGTATAATGTAGACAGCCTGTTTTGCCCAATATATTTAATATCATTTGTTCTTCCAGAACCCCGCCACCATCGAAGCTACGTCATTGCGGCTGCAAAGCTTATAATCCGCCCACTCCTCTGGAAACAGCCTAACATACTCGCTGCGCGCAAATCGTTCATCGAGCAGTACAATAATCCCTACATCCTCCATGGTTCTTATCACACGCCCTGCTGCCTGCAGCACCTTATTCATTCCGGGATATGTGTAAGCATAGTTATATCCGTTGCCATCCTTAGCGTCATAGTAATCCTTAAGCAGCTTTCTCTCTGTACATATCTGCGGTATTCCGGTCCCTACAATTATGCATCCGATAAGACTCTCGTTTTTTAGGTCGATTCCCTCCGAGAACACGCCACCTGTAACACAGAATCCTATACACCCATCATTTTTATCCTGTTCTAAGCTCTTAAAACGGTTAAGAAACTGCTCTTTTTCAGTCTCATTCATTCCTCTGCTCTGCACAATTATCGATGCACGCTCTTCTTCATCATACATTTTGTACACACAGTCCATATAACCGTAGGAAGGAAAGAATACCATATAGTTTCCTTTTTTCTGTGCAGTGATGTTGTCTATATAGCATTTTATCTTGTCAAATTCCGCCTCATTGCGCCTTGTGTATCTGCTTGTGACATCATATCCAACCGCAAGCAGACGGTTGTCCGCATCAAATGGAGACTTAATATATATCGCATAGTCATCCTTATCACTAAGCAGCTCTTTATAGTATGTCACAGGCAGCAGCGTAGCCGAAAAAAACACTGCCGCTTTTCCTTTTGCAAGACTCTGTGCAAGGCATGGAGACGGATTTACACAGAACAGCTTTAACATAAACCCGTCATCCGTCTGCTCGCCGTATATCACATAATTGTCCTGTATCAGCTCATACATATTGAGGAAATGCCTGACCTCAAAAAAGAGTTCCGATGCTTCCTCACTGTACTCAAACTCCGGCTTCTCCTCAAAGAATCTTGTAAATTCCTCAAAAAGTCCGTCAAGCGACATGGTCACAGCGCCGATGCTTTCAAGCACAATCACATCATCGCATATTCTCTTTAGCTCAAGAAAGTTCTTGTTACATTTCGCAAGCGCTGTTGCAAGACGTTTATCAACCTTTTCCACAAGTCTTCTAACCTTTAAAAAATTTTCCTTGTAAAGACTTGCGCTGTACATTTCCCTCGCCCTGTCAACCAGATTATGCGCCTCATCGATAAGAAATATATAATCACCGGCTGAGCCGTCAGCAAAATATCTTTTCAGATACACATCAGGGTCAAAGACATAATTATAATCACATATGATTCCATCAACCCAGTAAGTCGCATCAAGAGACATTTCAAACGGACAGACCGTATACTTATTAGAATAATCTTCAATTATCTCACGACTTATAACATCCTCATGCGTAATCATGTCAAACACAGCATCATTTACTCTGTCAAAATGACCTTTCGCATATGGACATGCAAGCGGATTGCATTCCGGCTTGCCGCACATGCATATCTTTTCCTTAGCCGTTATGGTCGCTGTCCTAAAATACGCTCCTTTAGAACGCAGTATCGCAAAAGCTTCCTGTGCAACCGTTCTGGTAATTGTCTTTGCTGTCAAGTAAAAAAGCTTGTCACCTAGATTTTCACCTATCGCCTTGACAGCCGGAAACACGGTAGACATAGTCTTTCCGACTCCTGTCGGCGCCTGAATGAAAAGCTTTTTCTGCATGCGGATAGTCTTATATACACTGACTGCTATATCTCTCTGCCCTGCGCGGTACGCAAAAGGAAATTCCATTCCATGAAGTGATTCCTGTCTGCGCTTTTTGCTCGTATAAAGAAAATCGGTCCACTTTCTAAAGCTTCCCAACACACCCATAAACCACTCTTCAAGCTGCAAAAAGCTGTAGCTTTCCAGAAAATATTTGACCTCGTCAGTGTCAAGATTCACATATGTCATCATAACTTTGATACTGTCTAACGAATCGGCAACGCTTTTCATATATGCATACACCATAGCCTGCGCCTTGTGGACACCGACCGGCTCATCAATATATTTAAGATTCCGGTATGTCCCTTTAATCTCATCTATTGTTATGCCATCAGCCTCAGTTATCACGCCATCGGCTCTGCCTTCAATTATTATAGTATAATTAAGAGACGGAAATTCCATTTTCATAGGAACCTCCGCCTCATACTGCGAACCCATCTGCTTTTGTATGCGGCGGTGAGCTCTGCTTCCTGCATCCATAGCAGCCTTGTCACCGCCGCGTCCGCGTCTTGAATCAATATCTCCCTCACGGCAGATAAATTCCACAAGACTGCGGACCGATATTTTTAAGATGTCATCCTTAAATGTGTACATACTCTTCCATTCCTGCCTCAACAATACACTTATAGTAATATGCAATAGGATAAAAGCTCTGTGCAAAATTCTTTGTCGAATCTCCTGTGCTCACCAGTGCATCGCCCATTATCTTCTTGTCACCTTTAGCAGAGCGCGACTGCTCACGCAGTATATATCTAATCGTTCCAAGACCTGCCTCGAGATATTTTTTATCCCCGGTAAGCTCATAGCCTGTAGCCATCGCTTCAAGAAGAAGTGTGTTATTTCCAAGTCTTGTAAGACTAGGAAGCTCCTTATAGTAGAATAATCCGCACTCCAACATACAATTATCAAGGATATCGTCAACTGCGAGCATTATGAGATTCTTAAGCCCATCCGTTTTACTTACTCTATAGTACCTCATAAGACTTCCGACAGCAACAGAAATCATAAAACCAACATGAATAAGTGTATTATCCGTATACGGAGCCGCAAAACATCCGTAATCATCGTACCATTTTTCAAAATATCCAACAATTCTGTCACATTTTTCTCTGTACTTCTCATTTCCTGTCTCAATATACAATGCTGTCAATGCACGTAGTGCCCAGCCTGTCTCTCTCGCATTACTCTCACCTGCCACAGTATATGCCGGTGTGTCAAGGAGCTTCATAATGTTCTCACCTATTCCAAGTGCCGTCTCAAGCCCCCGCTCATCACCTGTCAGATGATAGTAATCAAGGAATCCCTCAACCCACTCATGGCTCGGCACAAGCACGCCGTTCATTACATGCCCTTTTGTATGTTCTATAAGTCCGCCGATTCTTAAAGGGTCGCTGCTGTAATGACAGACATCAACATCCATCCAGTGGCTTGCGTGTACCATGCAATAGTCAAGATATCTTCTTATCCCCATTCTCATATACATAAGTGCACATGCATGCGGAAAATCATATTCGTTGTTAAGCCAGACCGGTTCTCCTCCTCCGCGTCCCTGCCTCGTATAATTCCAATCAATCGTATCGCCCCAGTTAAGCATTCCAAAGCATCTTCCTCTAGAATCGCCTTTATTTATAAGCAGCATGTCTATGTCGGCAGAGCTTCTGTCTGCAAATACATCCGTAACCGCACCTGAATTCTTATATACATAAGGAGCAATAACAGGTCTGTCCGGCATCTGGTATATGAGGCTCCTATTGTCAAGCTCCTTCATACTCTCACCTGCTGCATGAAAATGGAGCAGGAATTTCTGCTCTCTTGCCATTCCGGACTGCATAATAACCTTATTAAAGCCCTCCGGCACAAGCATGACATATATTCCGTCCCTGTCAGCCTTGACAGCCTTAGGGTAATTCTGCTGTGCCTGAAATATTGTCGCACACACTCCTCCACGCTCATCTGTTCTGTCTGCAAAAAAAGTTCCGTAGAATACTTCTGACATGTGCTCATTTCCCTCCATGAGAAGTGCTCTGTCATAGGCTGTCTTGTTGACCTGTGTCCCATCTTTCCCTATAATAAAATCTGTTTTATAATTCGAAGCTCCGGCACAGGTACGGATATTCTCAACAGGTGTAAGCTTCTCAATATCTTCTAAATCCTTTATACCCTTCGTCCTGTAAATCAGACCGCCTTCGCTCCTTACCCCTGTTCCGATATCCCCACAGCCTGTAGAATCAATCATTGATGAAGAATCAAGTGCCGCCAATGATATATCCTGCTTTGCTGCGGCATCGTCCATGATTGAGAATACAAGCGACTTGATGTCTAACGGCTCCTCTGAAGTATTGAACAGCCTGTAGCTTACCTCAATCCACGGTTTTCCTGCATATGCTGTCAGTCTTATCTCAAATCTGTAGTGCTTCGACTCCTCACAGCCGCCAAACTCCGTCTCATTATAGCCATCAGCGGCAAGTACCGTACACACCGGTCCTTCCTCCACAATATGCCAGTTATTAATGTTTATATCATAATTCACACCCGATGCATCGCACAGATACGGTCCCTTGAACTGTCCTTTTTCATACAGTTTCCCAGCGTAGCTCAGACTCTCAAATATACTCCCGGAATAATTTTTGACGCTGAAGCTTACTGCGCCTGTGTCAACCGTAAAGCCATCCTTGTCATGCATAATGGCCAGCTCTTCAAAATCATATATCTTCTGTGCATTTTCACACTCATGCTGTTCCTCCTCATACATTTCCTGCTGCTCTGAATTATATGTCCTGAAATCTTCATCATCCAAAAATAATCTGAACTCTTTCCTGCTATTTCCCGGCAGATTTCCCTCAAATCGTGTAAATAGAAAACGAACAGAACCATCATCATATCTTGATGTCACTTTTGTCTGACTCGGAAGCTTCTCCGTACCATCAAACACCTGCACACCATGGCCATCTTTAATTCTTCCTTTTTTCACAGGAATTGCAATCCACATCGGCTCCATATATCTCGGATACCTGTATAATCTTTCTAAATGTATACTAATCATAGCTGTCCTCCCTTAAACCTTAGCTGAATTTTTATACAATATATGTTTTATAAAATGTGATACTGTATTGCTGCCTGCTTTGCACTATCGCAATCTTTCTGCAAGCAGGTCTGCGTCTAATTTATGAGCTTTTAACTCTGGTATCGTTTTATAATACTATATATTAAATGTAATATCTACGTTTTAATTTCTTTTATTTGTTATTTATACAGTTTTTTTGTCATTTTTAATTGACAAAAATAAGTTTCGAAACTAAAATATATAGACTGAATTATGTTTTTGTGTCATTTTTCAGATAAAATTATAAAGTACAACACTTGAGAATTCCATACAAAGAATTTTAAAGTTTCCTATTGTATATAATGAAAGGCTGAATATGATTTTAAGCGATAAAAAGAAAGAATTTGACATAACACGAGTAAAGGGAAAAGCATACGCTGAGATGAAGGATGCCCACTATCATCCATATTATGAATTTTATTATCTGCTTTCAGGCACAAGAAGAATATTCATAAATGATACTATATATTCTGTAAAAAAGGGCGACCTCATAATAATCCCAAAAGGCGAGTTGCACCGCACAACATACATTGGCGGTGAAACGCATGAGCGAATCGTTATGGTATTCAGCGATACTTTCATCGATCCTCTCATCAATACCCTGAACCCTGACACAGTCAAAAAATTCTTTGACGTGCGACAGATATCCATTCCTCCGAACAGACGTGACTATGTCGAGGAGCTTTTTGAGAAAATAATCCGTGAGCACAACGGAATAGACCAATACTCTGACAGCATGCTCACTGTGTATGTATATGAACTGATACTTTTCGTTTTCCGCTGTAATGAAAATGCCAAGACAGCATATCCAGCAGGTGATATAGGTGATTATATCATTTCAGATGCAGCCAGATTTATCTCAGGAAACTTCACACAGAACTTCTCCCTTGCACAGCTTGCTGCAAAATATAATATGAGTCCATCCTATTTTTCACGCAAATTCAAGCTTTGTACAGGCTTCGGATACAAGGAATATCTTATAACAGTGCGTACCATAGAAGCCTGCCGGCTCCTTTTAAATACAGACATGTCCATCACTGAAATTGCAGAAAAGTGCGGTTTTGAGGACAGCAACTATTTCGGAGACTGCTTTAAAAAGATTAAAGGCATATCTCCGAGAGAGTACAGGAAAGCGAACGGTGTTGTATAGCAGGCTATCTTCTAAGTGTATCACTATTATTCAACACTAACGTACTATACAAAAAGAGTACATCCTGTCCATTAAAGTCTATGAACTTTCCAAGATAGGACGGTGAGATATAGCGTATGTCTACAAGCGTTATCTTAGAGTATGCCTCTATAAACAACGGCGCTATGCTGCTGCCAAAGGAGTCCCTGAAAATTATAAGCTCCCTGTCACTTGCAGCATTCGGATTATCTATCACAAGAAGCGACCTTGAACCTGATAAGAAGGTTTCATACAGATCATTGCCGGATGCTTTCTCCATATCATAGACTTTATTGGTTTTTCCCGACTCGTAATCATATACGCTGCTATTATTTATCATATCATTTTCAAGATAGCACAGCTTATCTGCCGGAAGCTTTAATGCGGACTGTCCGTAATACACTCCGTAAAATGGCATATCAAGCTGCTTTTTCTCATAGTCACCGGCAAGAACCACTCCCATGTTAGCTGCAATTTCCTGTGCGACATCCACAATCTTCTCCTGTCTCCAATGTGTGTCTGTAAAATAATAGTCATCAATGCTTAACTGGCTGCGCACATCTATAAAATCAACAAAATCAAGCTTATCCTCGAAAGTCTGATAAAAAGCTTCATAATCTAATGCCGGATATCCGTTTTTTTCGGCTAGAAAATAATTCTTGTCAGGCACAATCACACCATATATGGCATTCACATTCCCTTCAAAATACTTTTTATTAAGCTCGCTAAAGCACTGTACTGCATAGTCAAGCGATTTCTCACTCATCGGATATTCAAGCTTTGACAGATATCCGTCCGCAAGATATATACCATTATTATCCTTTTGCCTGAACAAGTAATAGTTTCCGACTGCCTTTATGCTTCTCATGGTATCTCTCATCGGAAATTGGTCGAGCGTGTACTTTTCGAACTCTTCCATAAAATGTCCCGACTGCAATGCCTGCACCGACAGCTTCGGAAAGCCCTTAAGACCTCTTCTCTCGCTGTACGAATACGCTTCGTCAGGCTTTAAGATTCCCCAGAGAAAGAATCCGTAAATACATACTGCAATCACAAAAATCACTATTGTGTTTTTATTTATATATTTTTTCACTCTTACCCTCATTTCTATCAAAACCTGAAATATAAAAACGGATTGAATGACCCATCTACAAGATAACCTGTTACCATAATAAGAAGCACTGCGAGCAAAATCGGCTCACCTATGGTAAATATTACATTGACTGCACTATATCCCTTCATTCTGCCTTCAAGCCCGACAAAAAATTCCTTTATTACAGGCATTGAGCCTATAACGGCAATCAAAACAGTTACTGCGTAGCTTCTTATATAATAGACTGTTTCCATGGAAACAACAGGAATATCACCCGCACCGAACATCTTTGCTATTACACTTACTGCGTCAGACATGCTTCCTGCACTGAAAATTACAAAACTTATAATAACTAAGAGCATAGTATATATATGCCCTGACACTCTGCTCTTTTTTAACAATGGAAGTAAAAACATCTTCTCCAATATCAGAAAAAATGCCATATACAGTCCCCACACAACAAAATTCCACGCAGCTCCATGCCATAATCCAGTCAATGCCCACACTATAATAATGTTTAAAAACCATTTCCACTTTCTAACCCTGTTGCCGCCAAGCGGAATATACACATAATCGCGAAACCACGTTCCCAATGACATGTGCCATCTTCTCCAGAATTCCGTTATGCTTTTTGAAATATATGGGTAGTTAAAATTCTCCGGAAAATCGAACCCGAAAATCTTTCCAAGTCCTATCGCCATATCGCTATACCCCGAAAAATCAAAATATATCTGGAGCGTGCATGCAATAGCATATATCCACACAAAAAGCACCGATGGTTCTGTGGCACCTGTATATGCATCTATAAGCTCTCCAAGTCTGTTGGCAATGAGCACTTTTTTGGAAAGTCCTATTATGAACCTTCTTATTCCGTTGGCTATTTTTTCTGTGCTGTGTGTCCTTGTGTGCAGTTGTCCTTCTATATCGGAATATCTCACGATAGGCCCGGCTATAAGCTGCGGAAACATCGATATATACATTGCCATGTCGATGTAGCTTTTCTGCGCCGCAACGGTGCCTCTGTAGACATCAACCACATAGCTTATAACCTGAAAAGTATAAAAGCTGATACCTATCGGCAATGTCACTCTGAGTACCGGAACTGCAACACCTGTGACATCACTGAATGAATCAAGAAAAAAACCTGCATATTTAAAATATCCAAGCACACCAAGGCTTATTATGACAGAGGTGGCCAAAAATACTTTTGACCACCTTCTCTTAGAGTCTATAAGCCTTCCAAAGACATAGCCCTGTGTTATCATAATGAGCATGAGGAGAGTATACCTTAACTCTCCCCATGCATAAAATACAAAGCTTGCCAATAAAAGCACTACATTTTTTACTCTGCCCGGAACCGCAAAATATAACAGGATTACAACAGGCAGAAAATAATATAAAAATGGAATACTTGAAAAAATCATGTCATTCCCCATTCTGCCGCCATATGGCAGCGCAAAAATTTTCTTGGCAGATTATTCAATGTTCTCTTTGTACAATTCAACTGCTTCCGGATATACTTCTACAATCTTCTCTGCAAAAGGCTCAATAAAATCTGTCAGTCCGTAAGCAGATATTACATAATCATCAACCTGATATACAACAAAAAGCTCAGGGAATCCGCACATCCACTCCTTTGCAAAGATACCATCCTTGATATGCTCTGCGACTATGGCAACATTCTCTTTATCACTCACATGAAAAGCACCTGCTGTGAAGCTGTTTCCGTTCATCATATGCTCAAGTGATGCGGCATCATCAATCATAGCAACATCAGCCTCAGGCATTCCAAATGTATTGTTAATCATGCCTGTATCAGCAATGTCATACTTTCCCGGTGCATCCTCTCTCATGTTCTCTTCATTGAAATCACCGCCGGCTGCAGGAAACTTATCATTCTCATCATAGCTTGCCCAGATATCGTCAAGAATCTTTACTGCTCCCTCTAAATCACTTTCTGCCACGTCCTTAGATGGTGCCTGCGTAGTAGTCTCTTCCGGTGTCGTGGTCTCAACTGTTGTTGTCTGCTCAGTTGTTACCTGATTATTATCCTTTCTGCCACATGCACTAAGTGCAACAACCGATACTGTCATAACTGTCAATAATACTGATCTTCTCATAAATTCCTCCAAAATAAAAATTAATTTTTCCCTTTTGACGTTCTAATCATCCAGATGTTCATCTCCTCATCAGGATACAGTTCTATCCTTATTGAGTTCTCCCCGGCACTAACCATAAGATATGCACCCTCATATGGTTCAACATTCCAGATTACATCCGCCTCATCCTCTGCCGACATAATATTGTCTCCGTCAGGCATCAGCATACCGCTTGGCGCTTCTATTATAAAGCTTCCCCTCGCCTTGATAGAGAATGTAAACTCATACTCTTTCTGATAATTACCTGCTTTAAGAGAATATGAAACAACATCCGGTTCATCATCAGCCTGAATATCCACTGCCACTCCATTTGCGTCAAGCAGCATCCCTTGATAGTACACCTTAGGTATTCCCTGTTTTGCCGGCGAAAATGCAATTCCCGCTGCAATAAAAATACATGCTGCCGCAGCTGCTGACATTGCATATATAATTTTCTTTTTCACTGCCTGTCTCTTTTTGTCATAAAGCTCCTGTGCATGCGATATCTCTTCTTCGCTCTTTTCAAAAAGCTCCCTCGCTCCAGCTAAGATTTCATCGCTTACATTTGACATGGCTTGTGAAAGTATCTCTCCTTTCTTTACCATACTCCCTCCTTTTTCAGATAATTCTTAAGGCGGTTTCTCATTCTTGACAAGGTTGACTTTATCGTTCCCTCACTTATCCCGGTTCTTCTTGAGATATCACAAACCGAACAACTGTAATAATACCTGAGCAAAAAAATATTCCTGTTATCCGATTTCTGTTCTCTTAGGAAATTATCAATCACCTGTTCAAGATATGCTGCATCCACATGACTCTCAACATCCTTCACGTCAGGTATACATTCATCAAGTTCATGTATTGATACTGCATACTCTCCTGCCGCCCTCTTATCTGCATGTCTGGCATTATATCTGTTGATAGCTGCATTTCTTGTAAGCTTCCCTAAAAATGCCGCCAGGTTCTCAGGATGGTGCGGAGGTATTGCTTTCCATGCTCCAAGCAGTGCATCATTGAAGCATTCCTCGCTATCCTCAATATTATCAAGTATGTTCATTGAAATACGCATACAATAATTATTGTATTTTTCAGAAGCCTCCTTAATTCCGCACTCGTTGCGTTCAAGAAACAGCTCCACGATAGCTTTATCCTGCATTTTTTCCTCCGTCTTACCATCCTGTACATATACACAGATTATTTTTCAATAGGTTGCACATTTTATAAAAATTTTTTTCATATCAGCACCCTGCATAATCATTAAAGTAAGTTACTATTCACAATCTCACCCAGATATCGGCAAAAATATATATAAAATCGTACCTGCATGTAAGTATTATTTTTTTGATTTGCAAAGCTCTTCTATATAATTATCTTTCATTATAGTTTTTGTAAAGATACTGGATAATATCCTTTCGCGTTACAATTCCTATGAAAATATTGTCATCATCGACAACCGGCACAAAATTCTGTCTGATTGCCAGGTCAATAAGATTTTCCATGTGTGCTTCCGCATTCACCGGATGATTGTTGACACGCTTGCTTATATCCGCTATCGGAACTTCCTCCGCCTGTTCAAATGTTGCAATATTCTCATCTGCCATCTTCCACAAAAGATCGCCCTCCGTTATTGTCCCTACATATTTTCCGTCCCTGCTTATGATTGGCATTGCAGTGTATTTATGATAACGTATCTTCTCTAAAACCTGCCTTACATTGGCATCCTCATAGACATAAACCACATCACATTTTGGTGTAAGAAAAAATAAAATATTCTTGTTTTGCATAGCCCTTCTCCATCTCCTATGTAAATTTTAATTTATCAATATACGGTATACAAAGCCAAAAACACCTGACCTTGATGACATACATAATGTAAACACAGCAAAAATACTGCCCACATATACTTATATACATACCATATAATTGTGAACAGAATAAGTACAAAGCGTAAAATCATTTTTTCGAAAAATAATCTTTTTAGACATATTATCTCATAAAAAAAGCACAAAACCTAAAAATGGCTTCGTGCGTCTTATGAAGCAGGATACGGGAATCGAACCCGCCTCCTCAGCTTGGGAAGCTGATATACTACCGATGTACTAATCCTGCAAATCGTCACAAAATGTATCTGTAACAACTTTATAGATAATATCATATATCAATAAAAAAATCCAGTATTTTTTCAAATATCTATATATTATGCTGATTATAGCAAAAGTTAAAAAGCACATGACCGCCAAAAATCACCATCATGTGCTTCTAAACTCAAATATCATGCTTTTTCTCAGTGCTGCCATTCAAGAGCTTTCAAGCCGTCTGCAAGCTCCTTAAGTCCTTCAATAGTTCTTCCTACTTCATATGTTATTGTACTGTTATCTTCGCTTGCTTTAAGTGTCTCAGCCGAATGTGCCGTAACTTCCTCTGTCGCACCTGAAATTGTCTGTATTCCATCGATTATCGCCTGATTAGCGTCATTAAGCTCATGTACAAGCTCGTTCATCTTTCCTGCTTCATCATAGACTCTGTCATTCTTCCTCGCAATCCGGGCAAAGCTCTTTACAGTCTCATCTGCCACATTATTCTGATTCTGCGACACCTTAATCATGTCCTCAATAACCTTAACTACATCGTTAAGCTCCGCCGATATACTCTCGATAAGCCCTGTAATGTCACCTGTTGCTCCCTGTGTCTGCTCAGCAAGATTTGAAATCTCTGATGCGACAACCGCAAACCCACGTCCTGCATCTCCTGCCCTTGCAGCTTCAATACTGGCATTCAATGCAAGCAGGCTTGTCTGTGATGCAATACTGTTGATAAGATCTATAATTGACTGCATCCTTCCTGTGTGCTCACGGAGCTGTCCGAGCTCTTTTGACACATTTTCATTAGCTTCATTTGACACTTTCACACATCTTACAAGCTCGTCCATATTCTTCTTAGATAAATCAAGCTCTGCTTTTGTCTCATTTACATTGTCTACAATCAAACCCGAAGAAGCATCCACACTGTTGATTGTCTTTTGAATCTGCTCTGTCTTATCAAGCTGAATCTGGATTGACTTAACTGTCTCATTGGTTCCTGCCGCAACCTCTCTCATAGAATCTTTTGTCTTTACTGCTGTATCTTCAAGCATTCCGACCTTCTGTGATACTGTATTGATATCATCCGTAATCTTCTGTGCAACGTCTAAAACCTCTCTCGTAATAGCAATATTGTGTTCCTTCTCTTCCTCTACTTGTCTTAACTGGTTGTCTTTAGACTTCTTAGAAACATATGTAGCCATCAAAAGGTATCCGGTAAATAAAAGAACTGATGCAACTCTTATCTCAACATTCGGAAGCTGCGATGCATCTAACTGACCCGATACCGCGCTATAAGCTACCTGAATAATATTTCCCAAAGATACAATTCCCATGAAAGCGGACGCAACCTTGATATCATTATAGGATATAAGGATTACAGCAATGAGCAGTGCGTACACATATGCAACAGGCGACACCGTTGTAAAAATTATGAACAGATAAAAGATTAAATATCCGCCCGATATAGCATATTTGAGAAGCTTAGTTCCCTTATCTTTCATATATAACGCCATACAAAACGCATAAGGCACAAGTGCAAAAATACAGAATACAGCAAAATATCCCATCGTCCTGCTCTTTTTAAGTACCTCAATCAGATAACATACAACAAGAATGATATTCATTATGCTGTATCCAATCATACTTGTCTTATTCGACAACTTAATGCCATCAAATTTCTTATTCTCCATGCTGCTCCCTCCATACATCACAATAATCAGGTTGTCATACAGCTGCCCGGTTATTAATTCTGCTTTTACATACGCCTGATTCATAATAGATATAATCAATGCTTCTCATCAATATCCTCTACCCGGCTTGTACCAAGCACCTGACAAAAGAGTCCAACTAATCACCCAATGGTAATAATCTTCTCCTTTTACAGACTAAACTAATATATTATGTTAGATTTTACCACTTTTTGTATCAGCATGGCAAGATTATATGACATATTTCGACCAATTTTTTTTCAAATAGACAAGATATGAGGGGCAAAAGGTATTTTGCCCCTCATTTGATATCCTCGAATTGCTCCGCTTTAAAACAGCTCCCGCAATTCTAAAACATTCGGAATCCGTTTATTCCTCATGTTTTGCGGGGGGCAAGGTCAAAAGCCTAATCGTGCAAGCACGAATGGCTTTTTGACCTTTTAACCCTGATATCATAGACAATTTATTATGAGAATTTTGGATTAGACAGGTTCTCCTGACGAAACAGCCTATTCGTCTCTTTTTCTATCTTTTAGCATACATTTCCTTAACAGTATCAAATGCCAGCTTAGGTCTGCGGTACTCATCCACAACACCCTTGTTATTGTGGCATCTTGCCCTTGTCGCAAACCATTCTTCTTCCGTTACACGGCAATCGGCAAACTGCCATACAAACACACCGCAAATATCTTCATCATTCATATACACTTTGAGATTATCTCTTATGATATCAGCCTGTCTTTCCTCACTCCACTTGCAATGAGCCCTGTCACGATAGCCATAGATAGCAGCCGCCCCGAACTCGCTGACAATAATCGGCTTATTGTCACCGCCGCTTTTTCTTATCCAGTCTATCTCTGTCCTGTTCGTCTCATCAATCGGAACATCCTTATACCAGCCTGAATACATGTTAAATGATACAATATCCGGAATATCTAAGCATATATCCGTAAGGTGTCTGCATGTGGCGGAGGTTGTCGGCCTTGACTTATCAAGTGAGCGTATCTGAGCATACTGGGCGGCATACTTTTTTCTTCCCTCCTCAGTCTCACTTGCACACTCATTCAAAATTCCCCATATTACTATCGAAGGATGATTGTAATGATTCTCAATCATCTCATCTATACAGTCCCTGCACTGCCTGTCAAAATTAGGATTCTGCATGCGCTCTAAGCCAAAGCCTCTGGCATGATTTTCCTCCCACACATACATGCCTCTCTCATCACACAAGTCAAGAAATCTCTCATCATTAGGATAATGGCAGGTTCTTACTGCATTGGCATTCATCTCCTGCATCAAGTCCATATCCTGAACCATAAGCTGAAGCGGAACCGCACATCCCACCGTTGCATAATCTTCATGCCTGTTAAAGCCCTTCATGTATATCTTCTCACCATTCACAAGAATGTCCTTGCCTGATATTTTGACCTGCCTGAAGCCGACACGGTCAATATAGTCATCCACAGCTTCTCCATTTCTTGAAATCAAAAGCTTGACAAAATAAAGATTAGGTCTTTTACTGCTCCATGCAAGCACATCTTCAAATGCTGTCTCCACTTCAAAAACATACTCAGAAGCTGCATTTATTGTTATATCGCTCGTAAGCTTATTTATAGCGATTTCTCTAACAATATCATCCTCTGCGGTCATCGAATCCGTTAGCTGTAAACAGTCTGCATTTTTATTCATACCTATTTTATTAAACAAATCAATTCTATTTCCTGCATTGTCATAGAGCATATCTGCAATCAGCCTGCCGCAGACCTGCACCGTCTGCACACTGTCGGATATATTTGCAACAACTGTCCTTATTCTCGCATGCCAGCCATCCTCTGCCATAAATGGCTCAAAATGCATGTTTTTTATGTACACATCTCCTAGCTGCTCCATAGCAGCCGGTCTTGTGATACCTCCGTAAGTATAATAATCATTTGGTACATGAAGTGCGGATTCCTCAGTAAATCGATTGTCGATTCTCACTTTTAATTCATGTTCTCCTGCTTTTACATCATTTGCCATTACCGAAAATGGAGTAAAAGCATTGTAGTGATGTCCTAATTTAACATCGTCAAGATAGATATCCGCCGTATGGCTCACACCTTTGAATTCCAGCTTAAGATTAGTCGTATTTTCCACATATATTCTCTTCGTGTACCAGCCTATGCCACGCTTATCAAGAAAATCCGGATGCTGTTCTATGCAGCCCGGAACCATCATGCGATATCTTTTATCACTTCCTTCCATAACAAAATCCCATATTCCTTCAAGCTCGATAACTTTTCTGACTTCATGCGTATTGAATAACCTTAACATATTCTTCCTCCTTGTATCTTCAAATTTACATTCACATTTTCAATATTTATGCTTTCTGCGTCAAGCAGCGTCATGGCGGTGTCTGCTCCTATTCCATGCACATTTTCAATATCTATATCGGACAGCTCAGACGGAGTATTTATAAGCGGCTCCACTGTGCTGAACTCATAAAAAGAATTAATCTGTGTCGCCTGATTTGAGACATTCTCAATGCATATGTTGTTAAAAGAAGAAGTGTAAAAATAAATTCAGTCTGAGACTCTGACAGATAAAAAATCCCCGACTTTATCTGTGATAATATATCTGCTGCTTTTTCTTCACTTCCGAGCACTTTTTTGATATATTCTTCTGAAAAATTCACAACATATCTCTCATAATCTCCCAAATCAGCACTCTCACCATAGTGAAGCTCATACGGCCTAAACACGGCAACAGCTCCTCTTTTCAACAGATATCTCCGAGTATCATAAAACATATATCTGCTTCCACCAGATTGAAAGTATATTTCAAAATCTGCATGGTAATGCCACACAGCCATATCGTGCGGTGTGCGGCTTATCACATGACTAAATTCCGCCATTCCATGTACTGAAATCCCTAATCTCTTATTCATAGCCACCAATCATCTCCGACTTATTGAAATGAACCAAATGAAACTGTCTCCATATCCAACATCTATCAGTCCATTTTTTCACAAATTATACGTTCTTTCATATTATAATTAATATAAATATACAAGAGGAGTCCCTATATGGCTTATTATAATGGCAATTACCGCACTGGTCAACGCCAGCCTATGATGACCTGCCCAAATCAGGCTCGTAACAGGCGTGCAAACGGCTGCGGACAAAATACGGCTGTTACGCAGCCAAGCTGCGATTCGGAATCAGACACACCTAAGACCGAAATGCCTAACGCTGCCGAAAAAATGTGTATGATGCAGCCGCGAACCGCCCCTAATGAAGGTGTTATGCGTTCCTGCATTATGCCATCTCCTTACTGCCCTGTAGCAATGGCATATGTACCATTTCAGGCGTTTGAGGAATTATTTGAGGAATCAAAAGCGTTCATGGTTGGCACAGCCTTTCCTTCACTGTTCAAACCTTTTATGAGGGGAGGTCGATGCAGATGAGTGAAGTATGCAATGATAAAAAAACTCTCTTTCAAAAAATTCACGAATGTGAATTTATGATGATTGACATCGGCTTATACCTTGACACTCACCCTGACTGCACCAAGGCGCTCACTGCCTTTCATAAGCATCAGGCTTTATATGAAAAATATGCAGCTGAATACGAGCGCCTCTTCGGTCCGCTCACATTCTATCAGGTCAATTCCGACACCTGCTGGACATGGCAGCAGTTACCTTGGCCTTGGGAAATGGAGGCGTATAAATAATGTGGATTTATGAGAAGAAACTTGAATTTCCGGTACACATAAAGGAAACTAATCCTAAGCTGGCACAGCTTATTATCAGCCAGTACGGCGGTCCGGATGGCGAAGCCGGAGCCTCTATGCGCTATCTGTCACAACGATATTCGATGAAAGACAGGAGAGTAGCGGGAGTATTGACAGATATTGGAACTGAAGAATTGGCGCATCTTGAGATAGTCGGTGCCATGGTTCACCAGCTCACACGCGACC
>OGUD01000657.1_pt1 | contig 25852 bp, 19 predicted proteins | sample 1573671 | NCBI WGS metagenome assembly OGUD01 (sample SAMEA2582065, study PRJEB24529) | metagenome | biome: Human gut stool | place: China | collected 2011 | reverse complement strand
TAGAAAGGAGCCTTCTTCTGTCCCATTCTTCTTAATCTGATCTTAACTGCCATTTGTATTTCACCTCCTTGGAAATTTTCTAAAATATGTTAAAAAGGAAGTCTGAACTTACCTCTTTTACCACCTTTACCGCCGAGCATTCCCGGCATCTGCTTCATCATCTTCTTCATCTGTTCCTGCTGCTTCACAAGACGATTGACTTCAGCTATATCAACTCCCGCACCCTTTGCAATTCGATTCTTGCGTGAGGGATTAAGAAGTGACGGATTACGTCTCTCCTGCGGTGTCATTGAAAGAATGATAGCTTCGACACGACCAAGAGCACTCTCATCAATCGCATCCATATTGACATTCTTCATCTGACTGCCAAACCCCATGCCCGGAAGCATATTTAAGATACTGCCAATGCCTCCCATGTTCTTGACCTGCTTCATTGACTCAAGATAATCCTCGAAATCAAACTCTGCTTTGCGCAGCTTCTGCTCCATCTCCTTGGCTTTTTCTTCATCAATCTGGTTCTGAGCCTTCTCAATGAGCGTGAGCACATCGCCCATTCCAAGGATTCGTGATGCCATTCTGTCCGGATAAAACTGTTCCAGATCAGAAAGCTTCTCACCCATACCAACATATAATATAGGCTTACCGGTCACTGCTTTAATCGAGAGTGCCGCACCGCCTCTGGTATCGCCATCAAGCTTAGTAATGATTACACCGTCTATACCGACTTCATCATTGAAATGTGAGGCCACATTGACAGCATCCTGTCCTGTCATGGCATCAACAACAAGAATACTCTGATGTACATCGACAACCGACTTAATCTCTCTAAGCTCAGCCATCATCTCTTCATCTACATGAAGACGTCCGGCTGTATCTAATATTACGACGTTATTGCCATTCTTCTCTGCATGAGCGACAGCAGCCTTAGCAATATCTGCCGGCTTAATCTTATCACCCATTGAAAATACAGGCACGCCCTGTTTCTCACCGTTAATCTCCAACTGCTTAATCGCAGCCGGTCTATACACATCGCAGGCTACAAGAAGAGGCCTCTTTCCTTTTTCCTTGAGTTTACCTGCTATCTTGGCAGTTGTCGTTGTCTTACCGGCACCCTGAAGACCCATCATCATAATAACTGTGATAGCCTGACCACCCTTTAAATCAATCTCGGTAGTCTCAGAACCCATAAGTGAAATAAGTTCCTCATTCACAATCTTGATAACCATCTGTCCCGGTGTCAGACTGTTGAGTACATCCTGACCAACTGCACGCTCCTGAACTGAGCTTATGAACTGCTTAACAACCTTAAAGCTTACATCGGCTTCAAGCAGTGCCATCTTAATCTCCTTAAGTGCAACCTTTACATCGGCTTCAGAAAGCCTTCCCTTGCCGCGGAGATTCTTAAATATATTCTGTAATTTATCGGATAAACTGTCAAATGCCACTCTGTAACCACCTTATCCGGGCTGATGCCCATCTATCTGTCATCTGTCTGCGCGTCCCCTGCCGACAATCGGCTGTGTTCTACAGCTCATCTATAATCGCATTGGATATGGAATCAATCTTATCTACAAGCTTCTTGGCAACCTCTAAATCGTCAGCCGCTAAAACCTGCTTCGAATAATTGCTTATCTCGTTGACTTTCTCCTTAATCTTCATAAATCTCTCGATTAAGTGAAGTGTGCTCTCATAATCATTGAGAAGCTTGTCAACTCTCTTTAGCTGGTCATGAACGCCCTGCCTGCTGATATCATGCTCCTTAGCAATCTCGCTTATGGAAAAATTATCAAATACATACTCCTCGTAAATCATCTTCTGATGAGATGTGAGAAGCTCACCGTAAAAATCATAAAGAAGTGTCTGCTCTACTATCTTTTCCATCTTCTCCATATTACTATCCATCTGATACTCTCCTAAGCGTCCTGCCTCAATCCTTTGGTAGGATACTACATATTTTTTCAGATGTCAAGTGTTTTTTCTTGACATTTTTATTTTTTCTTTTTTATGCACCTTATCCGGTTTCATCAGCCGGCTTCACTGTGCGCATCATTCTTCATGCTTATTTTTCTTATCACAAGAAGAACAGCGGTAAGAAGTGCCAGAGAACAGCCAAGCGTAAGCCACCAGTTCTTTGTAAAGCCTGCGAGCAGATAACCTACAATGCACACTGCCACTACAACAAATGCATACTGCATCTGTGTCTGCACATGATTGATGTGATTAGACTGTGCACCTGAGCTTGACATAATAGTTGTATCCGATATCGGTGAGAGATGGTCGCCGCACACAGCACCCGCGAGTACTGAGGACACTGCTATTATCATCATTTTCTGGTCAGACTCGGCAAACATATTTATCACTATCGGAACAAGAATGGCAAATGTGCCCCAGCTTGTCCCCGATGAAAAAGCAATAAAGATTGCAATACAGAAAATAACAAGCGGTATAAAATGCACAAGTCCCGAGCTTAAGTTTATAGAACTTCTCACAAACTCTCCTATACCAAGTGCATCCGTCATTCCTTTTAACGTCCATGCAAGAACCAGTATAAGAATGGCGGGCATCATAAGCTTTCCGCCCTCAGGAACAGAATTCATAAAATCCTTAAAACCGATTACACGTCTTGGCAGATACAATACAAGCAGAAATCCTATCGTCACAAGACCTGCAAACACAAGTGATTCTGACGACGAGCAGTTAGCGAAATTCTCGACAAGATTATGCCCTCCGTTTAAATGTCCTGTCCATATCATCGCACCTATAGCTGTTCCAATCATCACAAGCATCGGCGCAATAAGGTCTATAACTTTTCCCTTTGCATATTTTCCGCCCTCAGTCGGATCCTTAACCTCCTGATTTGCAAACGCTTCTCCTCCCGATGTGAACAAATCTCCATGCGCTGCATTCTTTTCATGCTTCTTCATAAGTCCGAAATCAAAACCTGCTATTGATGTGAACAAAACCATATATAATGTAAGAATTGCATATAGATTAAATGGAATTGTCGATATGAACATCTCAAAACCTGACATTGAACCGTTCTGCGGCACATATGAATTGACTGCTGCCGCCCACGAAGATATAGGTGCTATAATACATATAGGTGCCGCTGTCGCATCAATTATATATGCCAATTTAGCGCGCGATATCTTATTTTTGTCAGTCACAGGTCTCATGACCGAACCGACTGTAAGACAGTTAAAATAATCATCCACAAAAATAAGGATACCAAGGAGCGATGTTGCAATAAGCGATGACCTCTTAGTCTTAAGTCTTGCCGATGCCCATTCGCCGTATGCTCTTGTTCCGCCCGACTCCTGCATGAGCATGACAATCATTCCGAGCAGTATCATGAACATCAATATGGAAAAATCCACACTGTCAATCATCGTATTGTAAAATGTATCAAATGCTGCCCATGGATGAAAATCAGTAACAAGAAGCGCTCCCAATGCACATCCTGCAAACAGCGATATATACACCTCTTTTGTGAGCAATGCAAGCACAATGGCTATAATAGGCGGCATCAATGACCACCATGTTCCAATAAACATATCTTTTCTCCTCAACAGTATATTTCCGCCCAAATTGAAGCTAAAACATATTCCGGCATATGCTCTTTTAACTGATTGCCGGCCACCGGAAAACTGCCTCTATAGGACGCACTTGTAAAGTATAACATACACTCCATGAAAATGAAAAGCATTTTCAATTACAATAATCAAAAACTTTAATCCTCCTTCCGCTATCTAAAACGATTCTTTACAGAACAGCCCAGCCATGTTAAAATAATAACAATTAACAAAATTAACTGGGAATTGCATGATTTTGTGACAATATAGAATTTCTTGCAATTACCGGAACAATATTTTAAGGAGGATACATATGACTGCAAAGGAATGCATAAAAGGCAGACGTTCAATCAGGGAGTTCAAGCCTGACGAGGTTTCACCTGAGCTTATCCGCGAACTTGTCGAGACTGCGAGCTATTCCCCCAGCTGGAAAAATACACAGATTGTAAGGTATGTCGCCGTCACCGGCGGGATCAAGGCAAAAATTGCCTCTGAGTGCACCGACAGCTGGAAAAAGAATGCAGACATAATAAACAATGCTCCCGTACTCATGGTTCAGTGCTTTGTAAAAGGACGCTCCGGCTTCGAACGCGACGGCTCCTACAGCACCGAGCGCGGCGATGGCTGGCAGATGTACGATGCCGGAATAAGTGCAGCCAACTTCTGCAACGCAGCTTACGAGGCTGGTCTTGGCAGCGTTATTCTCGGTATATTCGACTATAAAAAGGTGTCCAAGATACTCGGTCTTGAGGAAGGCAACGAAGCTGTAGCACTCATTCCTATAGGCTGCCCTGTTGATGTTCCGGAGGCACCGAGACGCAGGAGCGTAGACGAACTGCTAAGATTTATGTCATAAGATATTTTTTATAAAAGCCTAATCATGCAGGCACGAACGGCTTTTTGACCTTTTGCCCTGATATCATCATATTTTGATATTCTAATTTAATAATGAAATAACGAATCTGGTATTAAAAAATTTCAGTAATCTGAACATTTATTTAATACCAGATTTTTTATATAATCACCTCATCAAAAGTTTTCCAGACAAAAAGGAGGATTTAATCATGGGTGTATATGCAGTTACAGGCGGCTCAAGCGGAATAGGTGCTGCTGTTGTTGAATTACTTAAAAAGGATGGCAACGAAGTCATCAACATCGATTTAAAAAACGGAGATATCTGTGCTAATCTCGCAACCAGCGAAGGCAGACAGGCAGCTATCGATGGACTTTATGAGAGATGTCCCGACGGACTTGACGGAATTGTATGTAACGCAGGTGTATCCGGAAGCTGTGGTAATTATGAGCTGGTAATCTCTCTCAATTACTTCGGAACAGTCAAGCTTGCAAGAGGTGTGTATGAACTTTTAAAGAAAAAACATGGCAGTGTTGTTGTCACTGTATCTAACACTATCTCACAGGGAACCGGCAGAATGGACATCGTCGACCTTCTCAATAACGTTGGCGATGAGAAGCGTATCAGAAGCATTGTCAGCACACTCGATACAACTAATCAGACTGTCGGACAGTCAATGTATATGGCAACCAAATACGCTCTGGCGCGCTGGGTAAGACGAATCTCTGCTTCATGGGCAGCAAACGGTGTCCGTGTAAACGCTGTTGCACCGGGAAACGTAAGAACAGCAATGACAGACAGCTTAAATGACGCAGCAAAATATGCTGTAAGCGCACTTCCTATCCCGGTCCGCTATGGTTCTGATGCTCTTATGGATCCATCTGAAATCGCTGAATCAATGAAGTTCTTACTTTCTGATGCAGCAAGAGGCGTAAATGGAATAATCCTTTTCACGGATGGAGGCACCGATGCACTCTTAAATTCCGAAAAAGTATATTAATATGGAGGGAAAACTATGAGACCGATTGAAAAATATATAGATGCATTAGTTAAATGTGACAACAAGGCACTCGCAGAAATCTTCGCACCTGAAGGAACCCTGCGCGATTACTGCCCTAACAGCACAGGCCGTCAGGAATATCATGTATACGGACGTGAAGCCATAGACATGTTCTTTAAAAATAAGTTCACATTCAGACAGTATCTTGTATCCAATGTAGAGATTGTCAATGACACTCAGGCTGAGTTTATCGCTTCCATCGGCGGATATTATGTTATGGCTATTGCAACCGTAAGAAGAGTTGACGAAAACGGACTTATTGAGCGTCTTACAGTAAGACCTAAGTAAATATAAATAGTTTTTTATCTTAACTTTACAATTTAATCCAATAAGATTTCCTTACAGACACGATTTTCTAATGAAAAAACTTTCCATTACCTGATATATCGATTATCTATATCAGGTAAATGGAAAGTTTTATTTTTTTAATATTAATACAGGGTAAAGCGGACCTTCGCAATCCGCTTTCGCTACTTGCTCATGAACGCAGTCGCTTTGCGAACTGTCAGTGGGAGCTTTTAACTCCCACTGACATAAGCATCCCCCTTACCCACCGCTTAGTGCTCTACACACTTGAAGCGGGGGATTGCTTATTCTGCGTTCAAATGAAGCTGCTGATTCTATACAGGCTGATATCACACCTTACAGGAATATATACTTTAATACGAACAGCACTGACAGTACATACATAAGAGGTGTAATCTTCTTCGCTTTTCCGCAGAACATATTGATTACAACATATGATACAACGCCAAATGCGATACCGTCTGAAATACTGTACATAAGAGGCATGCAAAGCAGACATATGTAAGCCGGGATAGCTTCTGTGAGATTATTAAAGTCAATCTCCGTTACAGCAGAAACCATAAGGAAGCCTACAAATACAAGAGCCGGAGCGATTGCAAAGCCCGGAATGGCAATAAATACAGGGGACAGGAATATTGCTACAAGGAAAAGAAGTCCTGTAACGATTGATGACAGGCCTGTTCTTCCGCCCTCTGCAACACCTGATGAACTCTCAACAAATGTTGTTGTCGTAGATGTACCAAGAATAGCACCTGCGCTTGTCGCAATGGCATCAGCTAAAAGTGCCTGCTTAATTCTTGGAAGCTTTCCATCCTTGTCAAGCATATTTGCTTTGTTGGCAACACCGATAAGTGTTCCGAGTGTATCAAAGATATCGACAAAAAGAAATGCGAACATAATTACAACAAAATCAAGAATATTGATATTCTGTCCACTAAGATTGAAGCACTGTCCGAATGTCTTGCCAAGTGCAGTCAAGTCAAAATTAGACCACTGAGGAAGCATGCTTGCTCCCTGATAGAGTCCTGTAAGCTGACAGATTATTCCAAGTACCCATGTCACAACAATTCCGATAAGAATAGAACCCTTAACTCTCTTTACATAAAGTATGCCGATAAGTAAAAGTCCGATAATTGCCAAAAGTGCACTGATACCGGCAGTTCTAAAATCAGCCGTAAAATCAACAACTGTAACAAGTGTTGAACCGTCAACAATGATTCCTGCATCCTGAAGTCCGATAAATGCTACAAATAGACCGATACCAACGGAAACACCCTTCTTAAGCTGTGTCGGAATTGCATTAAAAATTGCCTCTCTGACGTTAGTCAATGATAGCAGGATAAAAATAAGTCCTTCTACAAATACTGCAAAAAGTGCTACCTGCCATGAGTAACCCATAGTACCGCATACAGTGTATGCAAAGTATGCATTTAGTCCCAGACCCGGTGCAAGTGCAAACGGATAGTTTGCAAGAAGTGCCATGGCAACCGTTCCGATAAATGCTGCAAGCGCTGTAGCCATAAGTACAGCCTGCGGATCCATTCCCGATGCCGACAAAATAGCAGGATTAAGTGCCAAAATGTACGCCATAGTCATGAATGTTGTAAGACCTGCAACAACCTCAGTTTTCACTGTAGTGTTGTTTTCCTTGAGTTTGAACATTTTCTCAAACATTCTCTCTTCCTCCTAGTGTTTTAATTATAAAAAATAAATAAACATACATTTGAATTATATATACATACCATTAAAAGTTCAACACTTTTTTCTCTATATCCAGGCTGTGCTTTTTCATTAATATATGTCATCAATGGCACGCCGTGCAATAGAATTCAATTCCATAAGGTTATCGCTTTTTCTGATTTTTTTCCAGTATGCATCCTTATCATCGAAGAGATTTACAAGATAAAACAGATTTTCCTTAATCTTAAAAACAACATTCTTCTCATCCGGAATCTCCGCCCGATACGCATCAACAAGTGCATCATAAAAAGCTCTGAATGTATCCTTATCAATCTGTTTTCCGTCTATAATCTGCTTGGCAAGACCGGGATTTGAGATAAGCCCTCTTCCAAGCATAACCGCACCTACATCCGGATAAGCGTTTATAATATTCTCATAATCTTCCACTGTACAGATGTCACTATTATATACCAGCCTGTTTTTTGAATGTTTTACAGCATAGTCAAAAAATTCCATCCGTGGCTTATTCTTATACATATCCTTCTGCACTCTCGGATGAATTATAAGCTCACTTACCGGATATTTATTGTAGATATCGAGAAGCTCATAGAACTCATCCGGCTCATACCTGCCAAGTCTTGTCTTAACAGAGATATCAAGCCCTGTATCTGCAAGGCTGTTATATATCTCGTCTAGAAATGCATCCAACTTCTCCGGAAAGCTTAGAAAGCCTGAGCCTTTCCCTTTAGAAACCACTGTTCCTGATGGACATCCAAGGTTAAGATTCACTTCCTTATATCCGAAATCCTTCATTCTGTGTGCCGTCACAATAAAAAGCTCTGCATTATTAGTCAGCATCTGGACAGCCACATTAAGCCCTTCGTTATTCTCCGGAAGAACATCCTTTAGCTCTCTCGACTTAAAATTCTTGTGTTCTCCCGGAGAGATAAAAGGTGTGTAATACTTGTCTATACCTCCGAAAAAACGTGCAAACGTATTTCTGTAAATAAATCCTGTGACGCCCTCCATAGGTGCCATATAAATTTTCTTATTATCACTCATCAGTTGTTATCTTCCTGCATTTTATCAAGTTCAAGCTCCGTCTCTAACATACGCTCTAATATGCTTTCCTGATTTTTTTCCTCAGCATCTAACATATTCTGAATTTCCATAAGCTTAGGATAATCTGTCGCAAGCTCCTGATTCATGAGCTGCAATTTATAGTCTGCGGTTTTTTCTTCACTCTCAGCCAGCATTTTTTCGTATTTTTCGAGCTGTTTTTTAAGCCTTGAAAGAATTTTTCCGGGATTATAATATGTCTTCTTATCAAACACATCGTCAAGTGTAGGCCCGCTTACACCCGAAGAATTGTTATTGGAGGACTTAGGCGGATTATTGACATTTCCTGTAACGGACGAAGAACTGTTTACATTTCCGACAAGACCGGCTTTTTCCCTCTCCTTCTCCTCAAGGTACTGCTCATAGCTCATCTTATACTGCTTCACATTTCCCTGCGCCAAATTCTCACTTGAAAATTCAAGAATTCCTGTCGCAACACGGCTAATAAAATAGCGGTCATGTGATACAAAAAGTACCGTACCCTCATACTCATTTAACATCTTTTCAAGAGCGTCCTTGCCGACAATATCCATGTGATTGGTAGGCTCATCGAGAATGAGAAGATTAGGTCTTGTCTGAAGCATCTTACATAACGCAAGACGAACCTTTTCTCCACCGGAGAGCTGTCCCATCTTCTTCTCGACTTCCTCACCTGAGAAAAGAAAGCCTCCGAGTGCGCTCCTTACTTCCTCGCGAAGATAGTCAGGATATGCCTCCCGGAAATTGTCAAGCACAGTCTGCTCAGGGTCGAATTTTTCCATGACAGCCTTATGCTGGTCAAAATATCCCCATTCTACATTCTGTCCGAACTTAGATTCTCCTCCTAGTGCCGGAATCTCGCCCACCAGTGTCTTTAAAAGAGTTGATTTTCCTTTTCCGTTTTCACCGATTATCGCAAGACGTTCCTTTTTTTGTAACAAAAATGTCACTGTACTTAGAACTTTGTCATATCCTATCTCAAGATTCTTTGCATTTATTACATTCGTGTAGCTCTCAATACGAGGAATATATCTTGCGTGAAATGCCTTAGTGTCAAAACGGTGCGGCTTCTCAATCTTAACCATATGCTCTATAGCCATACGCTTAGAGTGTGTCGCAGCAACCTTAGTCGGAGTATTCTTCCACTTCTCTATCCAGTCTGTAAGGCGCTTAATCTCCTTTTGCTGCTCCTCGTAGTCCTTCTCCTGCTTTATGAGGTCTTCCTCTTTGCGTTTCATAAATGCAGTATAATTGCCTGCATAACGCTTGATATGGTGATACTCAATCTCATAGGTCACATCTGCCACTTTGTCGAGAAACATTCTGTCATGTGATACAATCACAACTGCCCTGTCATATGTCTTAAGATATCCTTCCAGCCATTCAATAGTAGGCATGTCAAGATGGTTAGTCGGCTCGTCAAGAAGCATAATATCCGGTCTTGTAAGAAGCAGCTTGATAAATGCCACCTTCGTCTGCTGGCCGCCGGAAAAGCTTCCTATCGGTCTTTTTAAATCAGAAAGCCCGAACCCGAAGCGCTGGAAAATCATCTCCATGTCCTGCTTCCACGTATATCCGTGAAGTGCCTCCATCTTAGCCTGAATAGCCGCATATTCACGCAGAATAGACGCATCATCGGAGCCTTTCATATCTTCTTCAAGCTCATGCATGCGTCTCTCACACTCAAATATAGGTTCAAATACCTTTTTAATCTCGTCTTCAACCGTAATCTCTGTATCGCTAAAATTAATCTGTCTTAAAAAACCAATCTCCTGCTTACCGGCTGTCTCATATCCGCACTCCTCATCACTGTCTATATTGCTCATGCTGATATCATGTGCGATAAGCTTTAAAAGTGTGGTCTTGCCACAGCCGTTCCTGCCGACTATGGCAATCTTTTCATTATCCCTCACTTCGAAATTGATATCCTGTAAAATCACGTCACCGCCAAACTGTACATTGGCATGACTTATCCTTATCCTCATGGCTCCTCCCATCTATATGAGAGAAGCTTACCTGTAAAGCCCTTTCACAGCCGGATAAAGCTTTACAAAATGAGCATATCTCTCATCATATTTCTTCACTAGCTCCTTATCAGGCTCCACTGTGTCAACAACCTTGACGATTGCATCAGCAGCCTCCTTTACAGAAGCATACTCGCCACTTGCAACTGCTGCGAGCATGGCACCACCAAGTGCCGGGCCTTCCTCAGCCGCAATGACATCTACTTTGATATTTAAAACATTCGCTATAATCTTCTTCCATAGCGGACTCTTAGCTCCGCCGCCGCATATCTTGGTTCTGTCAATTTTGATTCCAAGGCTCTTGGCAACCTCAAATGAATCCCTGATTGCGAATGCCACTCCTTCTAATACCGCAAGCGTCATATCGGCTCTTGTTGTGTCAAGTGACAGACCAAAGAAACTTCCTCTTACAAGAGAATCATTGTGTGGCGAACGTTCTCCCATAAGATACGGAAGGAAGTATACACTGTTCTTGCCAAGCTTGTCAATGTTCTTCTGCTCTGCCGCATAGTCCTTCGTTCCGATAATCTCATCCATCCACCACTTATTGCAGGATGCGGCACTGAGCATACATCCCATAAGATGAAAATGTCCGTCAGCATGTGCAAACGAGTGAAGTGCATTGTGCTCATCAACGCCAAATGTATCGCTTGAGATAAATATTGTTCCCGATGTTCCAAGTGAAATATTACAGCTTCCGTTACCTACAGTGCCGGTTCCAACAGCGGCAGCAGCATTATCACCGGCTCCGGCAGCTACAATCACTTCATCGGAAAAGCCAAGCTCTCGGGCAATCTCTGATTTCAATGTTCCTACCTTCTCAAAGCTCTCGAAAAGCTTTGGAAGCATCTCCTCCTTGATTCCACAAATCTCAATCATTTCTTTTGACCAGCATTTATTCTTAACGTCAAGAAGAAGCATACCTGAAGCGTCAGAATAATCCGTACAATGTACACCGGTAAGCCTGTAAGCAAGGTAATCCTTCGGAAGCATAATCTTCCTGATTCTGGCGAAATTTTCCGGCTCCTTATTTTTAACCCATAAAATCTTAGGAGCAGTGAAGCCTGTGAAAGAGATATTAGCTGTATAAGAGGACAGCTTATCCTTTCCAATCACATTATTGAGATAATCATTCTCCTCTATTGTCCTTCCATCATTCCACAGGATAGCAGGTCTTATCACTTTGTCGTTCTCATCAAGAATTACAAGACCATGCATCTGCCCTCCAAAGCTGATACCGGCAACCTTATCCGCATCAAAGCCTTTAATAAGCTCCTTCATTCCTTCTATTGACTTGTCATACCAATCTTCAGGTCTCTGTTCCGACCACCCCGGATTAGGAAAATATAAAGGGTATTCCTTTGAAACAACATTTAAAATTCTGCCTGTCTCATCCATAAGAAGAAGCTTGACTGCCGATGTCCCCAAATCTACACCAATATAATACATTTTACACCCTCCATTTCATTTATCATTTTAAAATACCCCCACAAATATTGAATATCCAACATTTATGGGGGGGCTGACTGTCACTGAGACAAACTAAAAATTATTCGTAACTATTCAGAGCCAACCTCCAAAATGCTACGCATTTCGTCGGTGTGGCGTATCCGCCAAATAAAATTTCAAAAACAGTCTTAAAAATGCAAGCATTTTACACCTGTTTTATGAAATTTTGCTTGGCTCTGAACAGTTACAATTATTCATCCTATTAACAAAATGGATTCTCCGTAGGATATAACATACCCTTAGGCTGATTGAAATTGATATCCTCTACAGGAACTCCAAGATACTTAAACACTTCGAAAAGTGCCTTGCCATAGTGTCCAAATGCAACAGCACCATGATGTGGGAAGTTCTTCTCAATAAGTACATGACGGTAAAAACGTCCCATCTCAGGAATAGCGAACACACCGATTGAACCAAATGAATGTGTAGCAACAGGAAGAACCTCACCCTGAGCTATATATGCGCGAAGCTTAGTATCTGCTGTGCTCTGTAAACGATAGAATGTAATATCACCCGGTACTATATCTCCTTCGAGTGTTCCATTTGTAACCTCGATAGGAAGTGATCTTGCCATGATAAGCTGATACTTCATCTCACAGAATGAAAGCTTCTTAGATGATGTGTTTCCGCAATGGAAGCCCATGAATGTATCCTTGAGTGTATAATTGAACTTGCCCTTGATATCATTATCATAAAGCTCTGCCGGTACAGTGTTATTGATATCAAGAAGTGTTGTGGCATCCTCAGATACTACTGTTCCGATAAACTCACTGAGTGCTCCGTAGATATCAACCTCGCATGATACAGGGATTCCTCTTCCTGTGAGACGGCTGTTGACATAACATGGAACAAATCCGAACTGTGTCTGGAATGCAGGCCAGCACTTTCCTGCTATCGCAACATACTTTCTGTAGCCTTTATGTGCTTCTATCCAGTCAAGGAGTGTTAACTCATACTGTGCAAGCTTTTCAAGCACTTCCGGCTTCTTATTTCCTGCTCCAAGCTCAGCCTCCATGTCCTTGACAATCTCAGGGATTCTCGTATCTCCTGCATGCTTGTTAAAGCTCTCGAAAAGGTCCAGCTCAGAATTCTCTTCAATCTCTACTCCAAGGTCATATAAAGGCTTGATAGGCGCATTACATGCAAGGAAATTAAGCGGTCTAGGACCAAAGCTTATAATCTTTAGGTTGTTGAGTGCGTATACTGCTCTTGCAATAGGAAGGAAATCATGAATCATATCTGCACATTCCTCTGCAGTTCCAACAGGATACTCAGGAATATATGCCTTGATATTACGAAGCTTCAGGTTATAACTTGCATTTAACATACCGCAGTATGCGTCTCCACGATTGCTTGAAAGTGTAGCAATATTCTCTTCACTTGCCGCAACGAACATCTTAGGACCTTCAAAATGCTTAGCAAGAAGTGTCTCTGAAATCTCCGGGCCGAAGTTTCCAAGATATACACAGAGTGCATTGCATCCTGCCTTCTTAATATCCTCAAGTGCCTGTACCATATGTATCTCACTCTCAACTATACATACAGGACATTCATATATATCCTTGCTGTCATACTTAGCTGCATATGCATCAACAAGTGCCTTTCTCCTATTTACTGATAAAGACTCCGGAAAGCAGTCTCTTGATACTGCTACAATTCCTACCTTCATTTCAGGAATGTTAATCATACATAGTCCTCCAATTCTGCCAGACGGCTGAAAAATATAATACTAAAAAAATATATATCCTATGTCAAAAATTGTGTAAAATTTAACATCGACATGCTTGTATTATATAACTTTGTGTCAAATTCATCAACCGCAAAAAGTAAGAATTGTGCAATTTCAACAGTTTTTTGCACATTTTATATAACCTGCACCGACTTTCTTCTTAAATCATGTAAAAGAAAGTCCCTACAGGATAATAATAATTATTATTACTATTATTTTGAAAGCTCCGTTATCCTAAAGCAGTTAAACAATGCTCCAGTTCTTTTCTTTCCTTCACAACTACCGGCCGCATTAAACTCATCCTGCTTAATTTCATGGCAGCAGAAAATTCCGTTTTTCACACCTACCCAGCGGCCTGCCGTGGCTTCGTATGCTAGGACATTCTCATAATTTGTACCATCAAGACTGTAATCAAGATATATCTTGTTTCTGGTTACATTTTTTTCGATCATCGGCAATGACTCGACCCTGTTTCTGAAAAATACTTTCTCCACAGTGCTGTCAATATCAGTAAGCTCCACCACTTTATCCTCTGAATAAGCCTTCTCATTTTTAAATGTCTGGCTTCCCGAAACAGATATAATGCTAAGATTGCCTTTTCTCCTTCTTACGGCAGCCGCTCCATAGTCAACGCCCAGAGAAACCATTCCCGCAACGCATCCTTCCTCTACTGTGTCACATGCAAGTTCTGTGACAGCCGAAAATTCCGGCGCAATCCACTTCTGCAAAAGCAGGTTAGGGACATTCGCAATCGATGTGCTCTTTGACTTATCAACCGGATAAAGTTCTATTCCATGTCCTGTCATGCTGTACCAGTGATTCAAATGATTGGCATTCCATTGCCACTGAAGTCCAAGCCTATCACCTGTAAAATCATCAGACGCATCAGGTGCATATATATCGGTAAGATTATTTTCGTGCCTAAAATTCTTTGCCGCTGCCACTGCCTGCTCACCGATATCAGGTTTTCTATGCTTCATAACAGGCTGTCCGGCATCATCATTTATCTGTTCGCCCATAACCGGCCAGTCATTTATCCATTTTACAGGCTGAAGATGAACTATTCTTCCTGCTGCGTATACGTCCTGAAAATGCAGGAAATAATCCTCTCCTGTCTGCGTGCCAAGCCATGCACCCTGATGAGGCCCGTTAACTGATGTATCTCCCTGGACTAACACATTTTTGTACTCATAAGGCCCCCAGATGTTTTTAGAACGCATCACAACCTGCCATCCCGGCTTAACTCCGCCGGCAGGTGCCATTATATAATAATAACCATTTCTCTTATACATTTTTGGACCTTCAATGGTAACCTGATTGTTCTCATTGCCGTCAAAAACATGTTTTCCTTCATCAAGCAGCGCCGAACAATCCGGCTTCATCTGCGTAAGATGCAGAATACTCTTAAAACCTATACGGCTCTTCGCAAAGGCGGACACCATATAAGCTCTGCCATCATCATCCCAGAACGGACACGGATCAATCCAGCCTTTCCCTTCAAATATCGCATGCGGTTCTGACCATTCTCCCCACGGATTTTTAGTTTTAGTTACAAATATTCCTTCGTCCGGCATCGGGAAAAAGATAATAAACTCACCATCATGGTAACGGATTGCAGGAGCCCACACGCCGCAGCCATGCTGTGGCATTGCATATCGCTCGTATGGAATATTTTTTATCGCATAATTAATAACCTTCCAGTTTACCAAATCCTTAGAATGAAGAATCGGAAGTCCCGGAGTATTGCAAAATGATGACGCAGTCATAAAATAATCATCGCCAACCCTGATTGCATCCGGATCAGAATAGTCAGTATATAAGATCGGGTTTTTATAGTTTCCATCTCCTAAATCGGCATACCAGTTAAACTCGCGCTCTTCCATGCTATTGTCTCCTTTTAGTATCATCCTCTATTAATCTATATTTTCTTGATTATCTTCTGCACATCATCGCGTGCTCCGACAACGAGAAGATGCACATCTTTTTCAAAAACATAATCCGCTGTAGGCATAAGCGATGTTCTGTCATCACCTGATTTTGTTCCCAAAATATTGACATTGTATCTGCTTCTGAAATTGAGCTCCTTTATAGAATGGCCAACCCATTCCTTCATAACCGAAATCTCATATATAGCATAGTCACCGCCAAGCTCGATATAGTCAAAAATATTGTCCGAGCTATAGCTTACCGCAAGCTTCTCCGCAATATCCCTGTCAGGATATATGACTTCGTCCGCACCATTTCTTAAAAGGAACTTAGCGTGGATATCTCTTGTAGCTTTGCTTACCACATATTTTGCTCCCATCTCCTTAAGAAGGCTTGTAATCTCAAGTGAGCTTTGAAAATTCGTGCCTATGCATACAATACACATATCAAAATTCCTGACACCAAGAGTCTTTAAAACCTCCTCATTGGTACAGTCACCAATCTTGGCACTCGTAACAATCGGAAGCAGATCCTCCATTTTAGCCTGATCAGTATCGACAATCATAATTTCACTGCCCTGCATCGCAAGATTAGTCGTGATATGATGTCCAAACCGCCCCATTCCGATGATTAAAAATGATTTCAAAATATATTCCTCCCTTATCTTAACCGATATTTATCTCTTCCTCCGGCTGCTGCAGCGGAACAACCCTCTTATTCTCCGAGAAAGACAAAGCAAAGGATAAGCTTCCTATTCTTCCGCAATACATTAAAAGAATAATAACTATTCTTGATACTGTGCCCAGCGATCTGGTTATTCCTGTTGTCATTCCGACAGTACTTATACCCGAAATAACTTCAAAAATCACATCCGAAAAGCCAAGCTCCGGCTGTAGTGCAAAGATTACCATTGCACCTGTAATAAACAGAAGCATATTAAAGCCAATTACCAGTGCCGCCTTTCTTACTACATCCTCCTTTAGTCTTCTGCCGAATACATCTATTCCATACTTTCCGCGCATTGTTGTCCACAGATATGCAACCATGACAAAAAGTGTTGTCGTCTTAGCACCGCCCGATGTCGAACCCGGACTTCCGCCTATGAACATGAGAATCATCGTAAGAAGCTTAGAAGCCGGCGTCAATGCACCCGTATCAACAGAATTCATGCCTGCCGTTCTTGGTGTAACGCTTGAAAAAAATGATGCCAGAAACCTTGTCGGCGCATTCATTCCAGCCATTGTGTTATTCCACTCAAATATAAGAAACAGAATTGTTCCTGCCACAAGAAGAAATGCTGTGACAGCAAGAACAATCTTTGAATGCAGTCTGTATCTCTTTATATTAAGCTTATTCTTAGATATATCATCCCATACAACAAATCCAAGTCCGCCTATGATAACCAAGGCACTTATGGTAAGATTGATTGTCCAGTCACCTTCAAAACCGCAAAGTGAATTATATTCACCATAGCATCCAAGCAGGTCAAAGCCAGCATTGCAAAATGCCGACACTGAATGGAATATTCCATAAAAAACCGCCCTTGCGGGGTTCATGATAAACGCAAAACGTATCGACAGTATCAGTGCACCTATCCCTTCAAATATCAGCGTGCCAACTATCATCTTCTTAGTCAGCCTGACCATTCCGCCAATCTGAAGAGTATTCACGCTCTCCTGCATAAGTCCTCTGTGCCTTAATGAGACTCTGCGTCCAAGCAGCAAAGCAATTATAATACCTATGCTTATAAAACCAAGCCCGCCTACCTGAATCAGGCAGATAATCACTATCTGACCAAAAAGTGACCAATGCGTGTATGTATCAACAACAACAAGTCCTGTCACACAGCCTGCACTTGTTGCCGTAAACAAAGCATCCAAAAAGCTTGTCGCCCTACCGTCCCTCGATGAAACAGGAAGCATTAAAAGCAATGTTCCCAAAATAATAATTATTAAAAATCCAAGGGCAATAACTTGCACCTTGGATATTCTTTTTTTGCCAAACATTATATAACCCCTTCTGAAAGTATTCTCTTACAAACAAGAATATCCTTTAATCATTTGACTCTGATTTAAATATTGTACTAACTCTAATATTATATACTAGTTGAGATAAGCTTAGCATCATATCCTGCTGCCTTAAGTCCCTCTATAATCTGCGCTCTGTGCTCCTCGCCAAACGCCTCCATAGTAATCTTAAGTTCCACGGCAGCATTACGGTTAATGCTTACAAACTGATTGTGTTCGAGCTTAATTACATTACCTTTCTGCTCAGCTATCACACCGGCAACTCTCGCAAGCTCACCCGGCTTATCAGGAAGAAGTACTGATACAGTGAATACTCGTCCTCTGGCAATAAGACCATGCTGGACAACTGATGACATTGTTATGATATCCATATTACCACCACTTAATATAGATACAACCTTCTTTCCCTTCACATCGAGATGTTTTAAGGCTGCCACAGTGAGAAGTCCTGAATTCTCGACTATCATCTTATGATTCTCTACAACATCAAGGAAAGCTACGATAAGCTCCTCATCCTTGATTGTTATTATATCGTCAATATTTTTCTTGACATAAGGGAAAATCTTGCTTCCCGGTGTCTTAACAGCTGTACCGTCCGCTATTGTGCTGGCACTTGGCAATGTAACTACCTTTCCTGCCTTTATAGACTCCTGCATACAGTTAGCTCCTGCTGGTTCAACACCAATTACCTTAATCTTAGGATTCAAAAGCTTGGCAAGAGTTGAAACACCTGTCGCAAGACCGCCTCCTCCGATTGGAACTAATATGTAATCTACTGTAGGAAGCTCCTTTATAATCTCCATAGCGATGCTTCCCTGACCTGTTGCAACATCATAATCGTCAAAAGGATGAACAAATGTAAGTCCTTCCTCCTTAGCAAGCTTAAGTGCATACTCACATGCCTCATCATATACATTACCGTAAAGCACTACCTCTGCTCCATAGCTCTTTGTACGGTTAACCTTCATAAGAGGTGTTGTGACAGGCATAACTACAACTGCACGGACACCATAGAGCTTTGCTGCATACGCAACACCCTGTGCGTGATTTCCTGCTGATGCCGTTATAAGTCCCTTCGCCCTCTCCTCATCAGATAAAGTGCTTATCTTATAGTAAGCTCCTCTTACTTTATATGCACCTGTATACTGAAGATTCTCAGGCTTAAAATAAACCCTGTTTCCTGTAAGGTTGCTGAAATACTCGCTGTATACAAGTTTAGTTTCAAGTGTAACCTTCTTTACTATCTCAGCTGCTTCCTCAAATTTTTCCAATGTAAGATAATTTTCGCTCATTTCGTTACGCTTCTTTCTTCCTAAGATTTAATTACGTTATCCGTTATATCAGATTTGCTCCGGAATGTCAAAGAGTGCGTTGACAAAATCCTGTGAGTCGAACTTTTGCAGATCATCTATATGCTCACCGACACCGATATACTTTACAGGGATGCCATATTCAGCCTGAATTGCAACTGCAATGCCGCCCTTAGCTGTTCCATCCATTTTTGTGAGAATAATTCCTGTGACATCAGCAACCTCTTTGAATTCCTTTAACTGTGAAAGTGCATTCTGACCTGTTGTACCGTCAAGGACAATAAGGTTCTCTCTATATGCCTCAGGCATCTCCTTATCTATTATACGGTTTATCTTTTTTAACTCTTCCATAAGGTTTTTCTTATTGTGGAGTCTTCCTGCTGTATCACATATGATTACATCGGCATTTCTTGCCCTTCCTGCCGAAATAGCATCATATATAACGGCTGCCGGGTCAGAGCCTTCGCTCTGCGAAATAATATCAACTCCGGAGCGGTTAGCCCATTCTGTAAGCTGCTCGATGGCTGCTGCCCTGAAGGTGTCGGCGGCCGCAAGCACAACCTTCTTTCCCTGAGACTTAAGCTGTGCGGCAAGCTTTCCGATAGATGTTGTCTTTCCGACTCCGTTTACACCTATTACAAGCACTATCGACTTGCGGTTCTCAAATTCGTAAGCGTTCTCTCCTAAATCCATCTGCTCCTTGATTGTATTTATAAGAAGATCCTTGCACGCTGCCGGCTCTTTTATATGATTTTCTTTTACTTTCTCCTTGAGATTTTCTATTATCTCCTCTGTTGTAGTTACACCAAGATCTCCCATTATGAGAGTCTCTTCGAGTTCTTCATAAAAATCATCATCAATCTTTGAAAAACCTGAGAAAACATTGTCTATGCCATGCACAATATTATCTCTGGTCTTTGTAAGACCTGATACGAGCTTTTTAAAAAAACCTGCCATTATTTAATCCTCCTTCTTATTAAGACTGCATTTTACTAAGCCAGCTTAGCAGGCTTATCGTCTAACTGATCCTCTATCAGGTCAACTGATACAAGTGTTGACACACCCTTTTCCTGCATTGTTATTCCGTACAGTCTGTCAGCAGCCGCCATTGTACCTCGCCTATGAGTTATAACGATAAACTGCGTATTTTTAGTAAGCTTATGCAGATACTTGGCATATCTGTCAACATTCGAATCGTCAAGTGCAGCCTCAATCTCATCTAAAAGACAGAACGGTGATGGCTTAAGATTCTGGATAGCAAACAACAGTGATATTGCAGTCAGAGCCTTTTCACCTCCGGAAAGCTGCATCATATTCTGAAGCTTTTTTCCGGGTGGCTGTGAAATAATCTTGATTCCTGCTTCAAGGATATCTGCATCCTCCTCAAGCTCAAGTGTTCCCCTTCCGCCACCGAACAATTCCTTAAATACCTTGTCAAACTCAACCTTGATATCCTGAAATTTCTCAATGAACTGATTTCTCATTCCTGTATCAAGCTCTTCAATAACCTTGATAAGCGTATCTCTGGCTGTAATGAGATCGTCATGCTGAGTCTTTAGGAATGTATATCTTTCAGACACATCTTTATAATCCTCAATCGCATTGACATTGACATCACCAAGCTTTTTTATATCCGCTTTCAATGAATTTATATTCTTTCTGAGAATATCCGAATTCCTCATTTCTTCGTCACGAAGCTCGGCAGCGCGGATAAGAGTAAGCTCATATTCATTCCACATATAATCTATGCGCTCATCTCTTGTCGACTCAATTCTCTCAATCTTTCCCGAAAGTCTCAGACATTCCTTGTCAAGCTCATTGATACGTCCTGATATCTCTTCTCTTCTGTCAAAAAGCTCACGCTGTTTTTCCTGAACTTTGTCTCGCCAAAGGCGCTCATCCTCGGTAAGCTTGACATATTCAGCGATTTTTTTCTCTGCCTGAACTATTGTCTCACTGATTTTTGCTATATTATCCTTCTTATCATTTATCTCGTCACCTGCTGACCCAAGACTTTCCTTAATCTCTTTTGCTTCCTCGCTTAGCTTTGAAATCTCTCTTAAAACACGCTTGATATTTTCTTCAGCATAATTATCCTGCTGTGTAAAGTTAGAAAGCTTGATATGCAGATTCTGTGACTCTGACTGCTTTAATGCAAGCTCATTCTTCTTCTTCTCTATGTCCGTATTAGAAGTATTTATCTTTTCAGTAAGCTCTCTGTCAATTCTCTCTGATTCAGCAAGCGCTGCCTTACATGCATCAACCTCGGCATTTATCTGAATCATCGTATTCTCAATCTCGTCCGACTCACGTCTGCTGTTCGAATAGGCTCTTTTTAACTCTTCCTGCTTCTTAGCTGCCGTGTCACAATTCATGGCAGCAGTATTTTCCGCAAGCTGCTTATCCTGTATCGCTGACTTAATCTGTTCTATCTCAGTCCTGAGACTACCAAGCGTCTCTTTTTTTGATGCAAGCTCTGCTTCGGAACTTTTAAGCTTTGTCTCATTCTGTGATATCGAAGCTTCTAATTCCTCTATCTCTCTACGGCGGCCAAGAAGATTACTGCTATTCTTAAACGCACCTCCGGACATTGAACCGCCGGGACTTAACATATCACCTTCAAGTGTGACTATTCTCAACGAATGTCTGTACTTTCTCGCTATTTCCAGAGCATTATCAATATGGTCTACAACAAGAATCCTTCCGAGAAGATATCTCGCTAACTCATCGAACTCTCTATCACACTCGACAAGCTGGTTGGCAAAACCGATTGCACCTTTTTCTCTGGTAAGTGCAGAATCTGCCTTGACATCTCTTCCGCTTATCGCTGAAAGAGGAAGAAAAGTGGCACGTCCATATTTATTCTGTTTCAGAAAAGCGATAAGTTCCTTCGCCGTGTCCTCATTATCTGTAACAATGTTCTGAATGCTTCCGCCAAGAGCTGTCTCTATAGCTGTCTCATACTGCTTCTTGGTCTTTATGATATCTGCAACAACACCAACTATGCCTTTATTGCTCTCCTTGCGCTCCATCACTCTCCGGATACTGTTGCCGTAACCGTCGTATCTTTCAGTGATGTTTCTGAGCGATTCGAGTCTTGAAGTCTCGCCCATAACAATGCGGTTAAGCCCATTTATGTCATTGTTAAGCTTATTGATTGCATCACGGACAAGAAGCTGATTTTTTTCCTTGTCAGAAAGGCTTTCCCCTAATGCTGTCAGCTCTTCCCTTACTGTATTAAGCTCCCTTTGGAGCATGTCAAGGCTCTGCTTCTGCGTATCTTCTTCACTTTTACAGTTGATAAGATGCCTTGTAAGCTCAGATTTACGGATGTTGACCTGCTCAAGAAGTGTTATATTCTTTTGCAACTTTGCTTTCATCTGACCACGCTCGTTAAGATTGTCTATAATGTCATTTTTGCAGCCTTCAACAGTTGCTTCAAGCTGCGTTATCTCATCGCCAAGTTTTTTTACCTGCAAGTCCATCTCGCTGCATTCTGACTTAATATCATCAAGGTGGTCTGTCAGCTTAAATCTGTCAGCTATAAGTCTTTTCTTTTCTTCATCATAATCTAACAGACGTTCATTTATCGCATCAAGCCGCCTGTTAAACTGCTCATCACTCGCAAGCACAGACTTAATCTGCTCATTTAACAAATCTATCTGGCTTGAAAGCCTGTTCTTATCTATCTGTGCCTGATTTGCAATGCCGCTGTTTTCCTCAATCGTATGATTTAAATCTGCAAGCTTCGCTTCGTTCGCATCATATTCCACGCCTGACTTTTCAAATTCCCCCTGCGCTGCCTTTAATTCTGTATCTGCAACAGAAAATGCTTCGTTAAACTTTTCAAGCTCTGCTTTAAACTCATCCGCCTCAATAAGAAAAAGATTCACATCATTCTTCTTCAGTTCATCTCGAAGCTTTAAAAACTGCTTAGCCTTCTCTGCCTGATGTTCGAGCGGGCCTACCTGCTTTTCAAGCTCAGCTAAAATATCATTGACACGCACAAGATTGTTGCTCTCATCGTCAAGCTTCTTCTGTGCATCCGCTTTTCGCCTTTTAAACTTTACAATACCTGCCGCTTCGTCAAAAAGTTCCCTGCGCTCTTCAGGTTTACCGCTGAGTATTCTGTCAATCTGACCCTGACCGATGATGGAATAGCCTTCCTTGCCGATTCCGGTATCATAAAACAGCTCATTGATATCCCTGAGCCTGCAAGCTGAGCCATTCATAAGATATTCGCTCTCACCTGAGCGGAATACTTTTCTTGTAATAGTTACCTGATCAAAGTCGATTGGAAGGGCATGGTCCGAATTGTCGATAGTTATAGCCACTGATGCATAACTTACAGGCTTACGAAGCTCCGTACCGGCAAAAATAACATCCTCCATCTTGCCACCTCGAAGCTGCTTGGCACTCTGCTCACCGAGCACCCACCTTACTGCATCTCCTATATTGCTTTTACCGCTTCCGTTAGGCCCTACAATACCTGTTATGCCATTATGAAATTCAAATACTAATCTGTTTGCAAAAGACTTAAATCCCTGTACCTCTATGGATTTCAAATACATAATTTTAATATCCTTATTTCTGCTGTCTTATTTTTAAAATAGCATTGTATGCTGCTGCCTGCTGTGCAGCTTTCTTAGTATGTCCTTCACCTTCACCAATCACATTTTTGTCACATTTGACAATAGCCGTGAAATGCTTGTCATGGTCAGGACCACTCTCACCGGTAATCTCATATTCCGGTTCAAAGCCACTATCCTTTTGAAGAAGCTCCTGTAATATTGTCTTGCTGTCATAGAACAGCTTTTTATTGTCTATATCATCGAGAATGAACTTTCTGATATAATTCTGTGCCGGTTCAAATCCGCCATCACGATATATAGCTCCGATAACTGCCTCCATCGCATCTGATGTTATGGAATCTCTATTCCTTCCTCCGGTATGCTCTTCTCCTTTGCTTAAAAGTATCCACTCACCAAGCTTAATCTGCCTGCTGCACAGTGCAAGCGTCGGCTCACATACTATGCTGGCACGAAGCTTCGTAAGCTCTCCTTCTGTCTTATCAGGATATTTTTCAAAAAGATAGTCGCTGACAGTAACTTCGAGTACCGCATCGCCTAAGAACTCAAGGCGCTCATTGCTCTGATTCTTAAGTCTTTTAATCTCGTTACAGTATGAGCTGTGTGTGAGCGCTCTTTCAAGCAGTCTCTTATTTTTAAACTCATAACCAATAATCTTCTCAAATTTTTCTAACTGTGTATCAGTCATAGCTCTACTCCATGCGCCTCCGTTTTTTCCTGCTAATTCACTAATTAAGAAAAAGAGCCCACCTATGATGGGCTTCTTTTTCTTAATAAAATCTAAGCTTATCTGCACATATTAGTTAAGTGCGTTCTTAATCTGCTCAACAGCATCTGCTACAGTTGAAATATTTTCAGCAGCATCATTAGGAATCTCAATATCAAACTCCTCCTCGATACCCATGATAATCTGGAATACATCGAGTGAATCTGCTCCGAGGTCATCAACGAATGTCTTATCCATTGTAACTTCATCGGCATCAATGTTTAAAACCTCTGCAATAATTGACTGTAACTTTTCAAATTCCATCTTTTAATACTTCCTTCCTTTTCTAAAAAATTCTTAATTTTCCTGTGCATCCGCCTGCTCTGCTGCGATGGATGCCTTGATTTTATCGTTAATTCCCTGTTCCTTGAATGTCATGCATTGAAGGATGGAATTACACACTTCTTTAGCCTTAGCATTTCCGTGCGTTTTGACCACCAGACCGTTAAGACCTATCATCGGTGCACCGCCATATTCGGTAGCATCGAACTTCTTAAGTGTTCTCTTAAGCGCAGGCTTGACTAAAAGCGCACCAATCTTGCTTCTTAAGCTGGTCATCATTCCTGCCTTAATCATGCCAATGAGCGTACTCCCCATGCCTTCGTACAGCTTAAGTATTACATTGCCGACAAAAGCCTCTGTCACAATAACATCAACATCACCCTCCGGAATATCCCTTGCCTCAACACTTCCGACAAAATTAATCTCCTTGCATTCCTTAAGCAGAGGATATGTCTCCTTGACAAGCTGATTGCCCTTCTCCTCCTCGGCCCCGATATTAACTATCGCAACCTTCGGATTCTTGATTCCAAGCACATATTCCATATATATGGAACCCATCTTGGCAAATTGAAGAAGATGTGCAGGTCTTGCATCAACATTCGCACCACAGTCAACTAACAGCGATACACCCTTCTTAGTAGGGATAAGCGGCGCAAAAGGAGGTCTGTCCACTCCTTTGATTCTACCGACTATCAGCTGTCCACCAACCAAGATAGCACCTGAGCTTCCTGCTGAAACAAAAGCATCTGCCTCGCCTTTTTTTACAAGATTAAGTGCCACAACAATCGATGAATCCTTCTTACGGCGTATAGCCATAACAGGCGGTTCACCTGTCTCAATAATCTCTGTGGCATTGACAACCTGAATAGCATTCTCTCTGTATGTATATTTCTTAAGCTCCTGTAAAACAACGCTCTCCTGTCCGACAAGTTTCACAACAATATTATCATTCTGTGAAACAGCATCGACAACACCTTTGACAATCTCTACCGGAGCATTATCTCCACCCATGGCATCAACAGCTACTATAACTTTTTCCTGCATAAATATTCTCCTCTTTAAATCCATGACAACCACTTCATACATAATACAAGATTGTATTTCAGAAATCAATACCTTTT
>OGUD01000647.1_pt1 | contig 26331 bp, 27 predicted proteins | sample 1573671 | NCBI WGS metagenome assembly OGUD01 (sample SAMEA2582065, study PRJEB24529) | metagenome | biome: Human gut stool | place: China | collected 2011 | reverse complement strand
TGAGCACTGCCTTTCCGTCAAGGTCATAGACCGGGATGTCTGTGAGCTGTATGTTACCATCGCTGTCCCTTGCAATGCTGCCGTCAGAGCCGGTCTTGGCAGCGTACCAGCCGAGAAATTCGTATCCGGGGCGGGTCGGTGCCTTGATGTAGGCGGTGCCGGAGGAGGAGACAGGATAGGAAATGTCAATACCTTTTACAAGCTGGCTGTAGTCACCGCCTTCTGGAATAGCAAAACCATTTCCTATTTTGCTACCATTATACATTCGTATGGTGTGCATCATATTTTTGTTACGTGTTCCGCCATTCGCATCAAATACAAGCGACCTGTAGAATACAAGACCAACAATAGCGTTGATGTGCGTTCCTCTGTAGTCGGGAGTTCCTATAACTCCCTGGTTGGCGTGGTTGTTGTCGTATATGTCTTTGTTGAGGTATGTGCCTTCGAGCAGATACAGAAACCTCTGGCCGTTGGCGGCATCGTCCCCGATATCCGGGTTCATGACGAAGGTTCTTACATCCTGATTTGCCATGTTATCAACGCTCGCCCATGTCTGCTGGCTCAGTGAGTTGTTAATCTTGGGGGAACACATGCCTTTGAAATCAGACCAGCCAATGTCGCCGTCCGGGACTTCGAGTATTCCGTTCTGGGTTAAGTCCGGACTGTATTTATCCTCAAGGTCTGAGATTGAACTGTCATACTCACCTATCCAGTACATACGGTTGTGTGTCTCAACAATGCCATTGCTGGCAGCTTCGGCGGTACTGAAGTGCGTTATGTAGGGCTGCATGACAACCGCATAGTCAACCTCGCTGCCTTCGGTGTAGGACATCTCGTATTCGTAGATGTACTTAGCCATGTCGTAGATGGCGGTGCCGGCAGAAAAGTCGTTGTTAACACGCGGACGAATTGGAAAGCTTTTAATCATTTTGTCACCGGATGTATCTTTAATATGTGCACCATTCACATAATGAGTATCCCGATGGGTACAATGCATGAGTTGCACTGTTATCTGAGCTAATTGCCTGTTGTCCCCATACTCGGAACTATCTTGATTCCAAAATGCAGCAACATTTATTGTGCCTATATTGCATGTCACCAAAATAACAGTAAGCAATAGTGCAAATAATCTTATTATTTGTTTTTCTTTACTATTCATAGAGTTGCTCTCCTTATCTTTTCTATAATTTATAACTAACAAAAAAGACGTATGCTGTTAAAATACATACGTCTTTTTACATAATTATTTAGTTTATATAATATTATTGTATTCCTGTTTACATTTCTATAGGAATTCCTAAATACTCATTCCAAATTTCGTCAGCATTATCTTCGATTGAATAATGCATTGTAAATTCAGGTGAGGATTTAAGCATTTTGTTTATTGTAGATTTAGCTATTATAAGTTGTGCTTGCGGGGCTGTTATATTATGATGTTCAACTAAATATTCCATCAATAGCAATTTGTATTGTTCTATTTTTAAATTATCCATTTACAACATCTCCATTCCTTTTTATTATATCACATCTTATCAATTTTATGTATGCTAAACTTTGCTTTGTATGAAATGATATTTGATTTGTAAAATAATTATAAATCATACTATCAATATCACTTTTTTGAACTCTTTTATTTAATGTTTTTAACGTACTTGCTAAAAGGACAATATCATTATCTGCAATAAACCCATTTACAATATCATATTTATGGGTTTTGTTATGAAAATGTGACCCAACTGCATTCATATATTCAAATCCATTCCGGTTATTGATAATAAATTGTGCCCATGCTGTATCCATTTTTGAAAAAGATAATATGTTGCAATTATCTTTGGCTTTTTTATAATTGAATTCATACACTAAAATATATGGCTCTACATGGGCATTGGGATTATAGGCATTAGTTTTCCTTGCTTTATTAATTGCTGTACTTTGAGCAAAAGTATAAGATGAGGTGGTATAAAATCCTTGCCCAAAATCAACTTTGGGTTTTCCTTTTTCTAATACAATTCCATTTTTTATTATATTTTCTGCTCCTGTAGAAATAGTTCCATGATATATTTGCATAAATACCTCTAATCATTAGTAGCATATTTTATTATACACTCGAAAATAGAAATCTGTCATTAAAAATGTTTGCTTACATAGTGTCATTAAGTGTTTTTCTTCTGCTGTTATTTATATAAATAACCATGCATGACGAAACCTTCTGCATAATATCCAATGCCATCTATTGCTGAGCTATACCCAAAATCCCAACAACCTAATGCTGCTGATTCCCAATCAAAATCCACAAAGTACGCTTCCAGCGACCCATCATCCATTCCTCCGGTCGCCACATTAAGCGGTATATCCGGATGCTCATCATACCAGCTAGGGTAGGTTTGTTTTGACAGAATAGCTGTGTCTGCCTGCGGCACATAGCTTCTGCCGTCCCAAACAGGCGCTGAACCACACGCACCATGAGAGTTCCATTCACCTGTGCTCAGGTCGCCATCACAATATGTGTATCTGTAGTATTTTCCGTTCTCGTCAAATGCATAAACACTAGATGAGGAATGATGTACATGCGCTTCCTTGCTTAGCAGTATTCCGGTTGCTTCGTCAAATGTGTACCTAAATCCGTCCATGACGACCTTGCCCTTTGCCATGGTTCCGTAGGTATAGTCGAAAAAGTACGTGCCGGCTTCGGTTGTGTCCCAGCCCTTTACCATGTGACCGTCTGCATCGTAGCGAACCCACTTGCCGATGTTCCCCTCGTCATCTGCCTTGGATTCCTGATACACATCCTTGGAAACTGCCTTTGCACCGTTCTGTACGCAGTCAAGCCAGTACCATGCATTAGAACCCGGATCATAGATTTCCTTTCCACGGTAGGACGTGTCAAGGCTTCCGTCCGCAGTATACTTGACACCCTGACGTATGCCGCCCTCATACCAGTACTCTGTGCCTCCCACCGTGTGCCAGCCGTCTATGGCAAATGAGCTGCCGTTATCATCTGCAGGTGCGCCGCCGTCAAGGACGCCTGTTGTCTCATCAAAGTGATATGATACGCCGTCAATTACCTTAGCACCCTTTGCCATGGTTCCGTAGGTGTAGTCGAAGAAGTACATGCCGGCTTCGGCTGTCTGCCAGCCCTTTACCATGTGGCCGTCTGCATCGTAGCGGACCCACTTGCCGATGTTTCCCTCGTCATCTGCCTTGGATTCCTGATACACATCCTTTGAGACTGCCATCCTGCCACCATCAACAGCATCGAGCCAGTACCAGGCATCTGAACCCGGGTCGTAGATTTCCTTTCCACGCCCCTCTGTTCCCTGCTTCACGCCGTTCTCATACCAGTACGGAACACCGTCCTCGATACGCCATCCACCAGCGTCAGCTGTCGTAGCAAGACTAGCAATATACTGTTTCATACTTAGTTCATCGTTTCCGGGTTTCTCTTCCCGGGAATAAGTATCCGCAGATATTACTGCCGGATTATCTGCTGCGTAAGCAGTAACCTCAAACTCACCGGAGCTTAAATTCAGACTCATGCCTAATGCCGCCAACGCTGTCAGCATTGTTCCCTTTACTAATCTTTTCTTTGCCATAACTTAATCCTCCTTGTTGCTTTCTATCCATTTTCAAAAAACTCCCTCTGCCGTGCAGGCTGGCTGCTTGGTAACTATGGCTGTGAATCATCCTGCGTATTGGCAGTGCCCTCAGCCGCTGCAGGCTGCTGCGATTGCTGTTGTGATAATTAATACGGCTGTCATGAGACGGTTAGCTAGTTCATAAATTATCATCGGTGTTTATTTTGATAATTGAATTATAGCACATTCATGCAAATAAATCTACATAAATAGTGTCGACATTTTAAGAAAAGTGTCGACATTTTTATGTTGGGTTTGCATATAACAAATTTGCCAGAACTAATTTTCCGGTATCTAAATTAAAAAAGACGCATGCAATCAAACTGCATACGTCTTAAAATATATTGTCACTTATAAAATTGAACTTTTCTTTTCAAGCTTTTGAATTTCTCTAATCCTCCTCAAAGCATTTACTTCAGTCACATTATATTTTTCGCATAAATCCTTTACTATTGCCATCCGACCTTTCCTTGATAAACTGTAATATTTTTTCTCTTTCAAAAAAGTGGAAACCTCATTAATAGGCATCAATATTGCAGCGGCGGTATAATCAGCACGCTGTTCAATAAAATCTTTATTATGGGCATCCGGACGAGAAGCCGGTATCGCATCGTTATTTATTATATGGGCAATTTCATGTGCAAAAGCAAACTCTTTTTCAATATCAGAAAGTCCAGGTTTAAACATTACTATTTTTTTTCCAGATTCATTATCCTTTTCAATGTATGCCTGAGCCGTAAGACCTTCTTCTGTATTTCCAGCCTCAATATTTAATATCTTGGAAAAATCTTCTAATGTTGAAGAATATGACAGATTATTTTTCTTCACAAAATCATCTAATTTTCTTTCAACTTTTACCATTTCTTCCAAGCCGATATCCATTTTTAAAAGTGATTCGTATTCTTTTTCCTTCAATTTGTATATTATATAAAAAAATACTGTTGAAGCTAAAAAAATAATCGGAATAGTGATTGATAAATAAATCTGTAATGTCATGTAACTCTCTCCTTTCTTATACATATTTTTTGAAAGCCATGTTGTCAGCAAAACAAACAAATTCTATGATTCAACTATTTTTTTAATATCATTTATAATGTAACCTATAAGTTCAACATGTACAATATTTATTTTTTAGTCTAAAATCTAAAATTATCGACCAATTTTTATAAGACGTATCAATATTAAATTATCAAAGAGCAATACAATATAATTTCAAGCATTGAGATGAACTGAGTTCACCTCTGTAATATTTCCAACAAAGCCAGCATGAAATACCCCCATGTAATCGCAGGCACAAATGCAGCTCTCTTTAACGCAGCTTCATGCCTGATCACCCTGGCCAGATTAACGAATCCAGTATAGACAGCAAAAATTACAAGAGATATAAAAATCAGCGCTGTCATATAAGCATCCGGTCTTATGCCTCTGCTGTATGCATGCAGCATTATCACCAGAAATATCTCCGCATCCCCTGACGCATAAGCTCCGGCCACTGACATGCCGGTAATTAAAATTGTCGGAAACAGCAATGTATGTGCCGGCAGGACCGGTGTGCATATCAGACAGTACACAATGCAGTGCACCGCCTGTACCGCTGTCATAAAATATGTAACCACCGAAAATACCTGTCTCTCCGTTATGTCCATGTACGACTGAAAAACCAGCAGTGACCATACCGCCATGGTGCTGCTGTCAAACAGGAACATGCCTGCTGACAGCATAATTACCACCCCGGCTGTAATACCTCTGCTTTTTATGATCAATCCTCTTTTGATACCCCTGTATAGCAGGATATACACCGCCCCTGCCATAATCATATTTACAATGTACCTGCTCATGGCTTACATGCCGTCCGGCACCGCAGCATCTTCTGTGACAGCATCCGCAGTATCTTCTTCCTGCTCTGTAATATCTTCCTCTGGTTCCTGCACGTTATCACCCGCTTTATCTGTGCCTCCGGATTTATCATCTGACACCGCAGCATCCGGCTTTTCATCGTCAGCCGGCTCTTTTTCCATGTCAGCTCCGTCATAATCATACAGATATCTGCCGACACGCAGCGTGCCGTCAACAATCGCCGTATTGAACTCTTCTTCCATCTCGGCCGGAATGATGACATTGATTATCATTGTTGCCATATCCGTATCGCCTTCCTGCGCCGCTTCACCTGCAGAGCTGAACGACCTTGTAACATATGCATGGCTGCATATGTTCTTTGTAACCGTCACGGTCTCGCCGTTGACATTATTTGACTTGACAGACCAAATGTTAATGTAATCTCCGGTCCTTAACACGCCACCTACGACCTGTGCGAGATTTGATGCATTTAACGATACTTCAATAGGATGAGCTATATCCTTTGTCCTCTCATCATGTGTTGACAGGCTTGTATGAGTCACAATCTCATTTTTTAAGATTGCCCTGTCCGTTATGCAGCCGACAAGTTCTTCGCTCTGAGTGATTGAGCCGTCCGGGATAACCGATACGGGTCTTTCCTCCAACTTAAAATATTCATCCAGATTGATGACCGATATTTCTACGTCAGCCGGAACCTCTTTGACCGTTACATATACATCTTTTCTGTCATCAGCATTGACAAGTGTCTTTTCAACGAAAATCAGGAGGACATACAATACGGCTGTCACCACTATGCTGTATAAGATAACCTTAGCCGATGTGCCGCCCTTTCTCTCCTTTTCGTCTCCGTCCTGTACTTTCTTCCTTCTGTATACAATTTTCTTCATACATTCCACCTTATACTTTAACTTTATTTAATGTGCTATGCCTATGAGCCTTGTGAGCGTATAATCATCCTCAAAGTATCTTTCAGCCATTCCCGAAAGCCATGATGCCCTTTTTGCAAGCCTGAACCTGAAGCCTATCCTGCCATATACGGAAGTTTCCTTTATCTCGACCTGCGAATCATTGGCATTCACATACACAGGTTCATTCCGCTCATGCTTTATTGCATAACCCTGTCCCCTGTTAAGCCCTGTTTCCGTGATGTAGAAACCGTCTTCATCTTCAATGTAGTTATATACCTTAAACTCAAGTATGCTTACCGCTCCGACAATACCATTGTCCACCGTTGCATTGTATTCGTCATCCAGTCTGAGGTTGGATTTCAGACAGTCACAAAAAAGCCGGTACGAATTGTTAAAATAAAAATCCCACACAGACGGTTCATATCCGTCCTGTATCATGACTTTTCCTGTTTTTCCGAATTCAGTAAGATTAATCACGCCTCCTGCAAGCAGCGAATCAGTAAGTGCGGTATCTATTTTTTCGTAGTTAATCTGATGTTCCTCCCTCCGGTAGATAAAGCCTGTGAGGAACATCAGTAAAACCAGCATCACCGCCACCATGGGCAGCAATGCGGATCCGTCCTTTTTAGTACTTAGCAGTAGACATTTGATATATCTTAAACTCATTTGCATCGCTCCCCCGTAAAAACTCGGACAGATTTTTTAGTCCTATGATGTTCTTCATCCTGATTGTGCCGGTCACCGACAGGATGACCGTGTTGCCGTATCCTGCCGGTGTCATCGTGGTGCCTGCAAATGATATACCCTCTACTCCAAGGTCTGTAAGCTGCCTTGTTAGCTCATCCCTTGCCGCCGCCGAAAGATACCCTTCCGTCTCCATCTGCAGCAGGACGCTTCTTTCTATCCTTCCTTTTTTTATTGCCAGATTCAGGTTAGTGTATGTAACCACCGAATATCCCATTACAGCCATAAGGATGACTATGGCTATCATGCACGTCACAAGGTTTCCGACACCTTCTTTTTTTATCCGGAAATGTTTTAACTCCATCATCATTTGAATATGGCCGTTGTCTGGTTAGTGATTTCGGTCCACATGGATTCAAGATATGCCATACCGCCTTTTTTAAAAATGATTGCAAGTGCGATGAGCACAACCAGTACAAGCACTTCCCCTATGATGGCACTCCCCTGCTTCTTGAACTTCGGCGAACACACAAGTGAAAACACCTCCGACTCCTTTCTTGCTAAATAATTTCTTAAATTTCTCATTACTGCCATGGTTTTCATTTTTCCTCCTGAATTTATAATAATAGTTTTGCGGAGTCCGCAATGCCCATGCTGAATGCATACAGCAGTACTCCTAGTGCCGCAGCCGCAATGGCTGCCACGCTCACTGCAATGAGCCTGTTAATGCGTGTCTGCTCACTGCTGTTATAACTCTCCTGCAGATTGGCAAGACGCTTTTTTATGTCACTTAGCAGCCCTGACACGGAACCTGTTTCGGTCAGCTGCCTTACAAGCACGACGAGGTTATGGATGTTCTCGTTGTCAAACTTATTGTCAAGCATCTGCATGGACAGAACCAGATCATTGGTCGATATGATATCACCGGTGAGCTCTAATAGTGCCTCTTTAAGCCTCGGATGGGTTGACACCCTGTAGGCATCAATCAGCACCTGTGTGATATACTCTCCGGAGTTTATCTGCAGCAGCACTATGTCATATATATCCATAATGCTGCCGAGCATTTTTTCATTATCCTGCCTGTTTCTCGCCTCTATCAGTTTATCCGGCATAATGTACCCTGTAATGCCCATAACAACGCCTATAACCGGATTAAACAGCATGCCTGTTACAAAACCTGCTATCAGCGCCGTTATCTTATAGGTAAGGTACACCGTTGGTGTCACTTTGCCATGCGAGTAGTATGTGACTCCCAGCTTTCCAAGCCGCTGGGACTGGTAATTGTATGAGAATACATTTCTCCCGCGGTTAAGTTTCATCGCACTTACAAGCTGGAGCCTTGCCATTCTGTAGGCATTTTTCACTGCTCCATACATATAGATATTGATGAATACAAATACAAGGATGCTAAGAGCCAATATTATGCCATGCATGATGTATCTGTAATAATCATTCATGAACATGCCAAGCCGTTCCATATCAATGTATCTGCTTAAAAAATGATATATACTGTTCATCCCCTCCCCCTCTTCTGTGACGCTATAAACGCTATATATAAAGACACAAGCACCGAACCCACTGCGCCCGTCAGGATAAATCTGCCCATGATGCTGTCCCACATCTGGCTGAAAAAATCACCCACCGGGTACCCGAGCATTCCTGTAAGTGCCATTATCACGCATGCAGTGCCGGCGATAATGACAAGGATTATGTCATGCCGTCCGTCTTTATATATCTTCTCAAGCTTTTTCGCATTGCTGGCTGCTTCGTCCAGCTGGTAACGGCATTCCGTTATTATGTCTTTATAGTTTGCACTGTGCCTTGATGATATCTCAAGGTTACGTATCAGCTTCTTGAAAAAAGGATGCTCTATGCTGTCCTCAAGGTTTCTTAACACTTCCGAGCAGTTACCGGTCCTTTTTGACTGCTCGACTGCCTTGTATACCGCATCCTTTAGAGGTCCGTTAAGTACCGGTAGGCTCTTTTCGAATATGCTTATTATGTCATCTGTTGATGCAGCATAGGCATCAATCGAATTAATGAACGGAAGAAGCTCATCCTCAACCCTGTTATAGCATCGCTGGCGGTGCCCATTAAAGTACAGCTCCATGCCAAAAACCAGCAACGCAGTTACGGCAGCTCCTTTTAAAATACTGCCACTTACTACTGCCGCAAGCAGAAATGCCGCCGCAAGCACAACAATCTCTCCGACAAGAAACAGTTCCGTTGTAAGCAGCGGAAATTTATCCTGTAATCCGCTGTACCTTATATTCCCATCAATATGGTTAATCAGACCTTTCTTTCCATAATATCCGTACATCTGCCGGATGGCTTTTTCCGATTCTTCCCTCTTTTTACCTGATGAGTTTATTCTCTCATACATCGTGACGATGCTGTTCTTTATAAATTTCCTGCCCGCAATATACTTAAACGTCCTGTATACCCCGGCCGCAACACCTGCCAGTATGAGTATTTTTAAAACCGGTATTACGATACCCATCACTCAACCGCCTTTCCGTCTTTATACAGATATGTTAAGTCAAGACACTTCTTTTCCGGATTCCAGTGGCACTCTGCCATTTCACACAGCCTGTACTGCTTTATGAATATGACATTTTTAAGGCTTTTTAGCATGTAGAGTATCTCTTCATTTGTCATGTCCGATACTCGTCTGACATAATCGCACAGTCTGATATATGCATCCTCAACAGATTCGGCATGCGTTGACGCATAGCATATGGCACCCGTGTGTGCCGCCGCCAGAAACTGCCTTGCCTCCGCACCCTTAATCTCTCCGAGCATTATGATATCGGCATCCATCGTCTGCGCCATCGTTACCATATCACCTAATGAGTAATTGATTTTTTCCTCACCATGCCCTTCAATTATGCTGTATGCGCCCCAGTCTCTCTCACTTTCAGTAAACAACTCAGTGGACTCCTGCACGCAGAACACAGAAAGTTTCTGTGGCAGGTTCTCTATCTGTGCATTTAATAAAGTTGTCTTGCCGCAGCCGTTCTTGCCGCATATCAGAAAACCTTCACCGGCTTCCTGCTTGCGCCTGATTGTATCTGCCATCTCCTGCGTGAGCATCCCCTCTTTGACAAGCACATCCATTGTCTTTTTGTGTTTTGGATGCTTCCGGATGTGGATTGTTGTCACCTTGTTTGATGCCAGCAGCTTGGTTATTGCACTGAACCGGAGAATATACCTGTCATTAGACAGGTCAGTCCATTTCTGCGTACTGTTATTATAAGACAGATTAATATGATTCCTGATGCAGCACCGGTCAACGAACCTCTCATAATCAGCGTTGTCCCTGAAGGCTAAATCCGCTTTATAACGTATTCCTAGCTTCTTAATGTATATCCTGTCGGCTGCATATATCTTAATGTCTGATATGTCCGGGTCCTCAATCAGTGCATCGATTATGTAATAACCCCAGACAAACGACCTAAACCCCTGATACACTTTCTCAACAGCAGCCTCATCAACCGGATACACACTTCTTATGTACTCTTTTACCTCTGTTCCAAATTTAGCTTCACTCAGCTCTCCTCTCTCCACCATGTTCAACCGGGCAACATTATTGCCTGTTGTAAAATACTCTATAACCTTGTCTGTAATTTCTTCGTCAGATAAAAAGCTCTTCGTTTCAGACTGTCTTTCTTCCGAAGAAAAAAAACCGGATATTTTCATTTAAGACTTTCCACCACCTTTACTCTATAGCTTAAAATATTCATATTTCCATTTAACGCACCAATTCCATACGTTGCATATTGGCACATTCATTGCCTATACGTCTTATATAAGTTGCAGCCCGTTCACTCAGGTTCCCATATGCTTTTTGATTATCCGTCTTATATGCATTGCTTATATCTTTTAGGCTCCATGACCTATTAGTCTCATAATTAAGCAGCTTAATATTTTTTACTGCATAATCCGATAGCTCATATCCTGATTTTTTTGCATCATCCTTAATAATCTTCGACCATGAATGTTCATACATTTTCTGTTGTTCTTTTAATTTTTCTAGATTAACCTCCTTATAATTGTCCGGAATGTTGTGTTCAGCTAACTCTCTTGTATCAAACCGCCTTGGAGACAGCCTGAACACCATTCCGCTTAAATCATGTATGCCATATATGCAATAATGTTTTCCAGCTGTATCCGTTTCCTCTAACACAGCTGCAATCGGTGTATGGCCGGTTATTTCTTCTTCGGGCTCTATCTGATATCCTTCCCCACAATATATGAGGTCCTTATTCATCTCACGTCCTTCTATCAGTACAGTCCTCACATTCGCATCAGACAGCCATTTCCCCGTATGCTCCGTATCCTCCGCCACCTCATTCTGATAAAATTCCGCCTTGGGTACGATGCGTCCTTTTCCATTATCTTCATATGTAATTCTTACATATCCGTCATATCGCGGCAGCATGTCATTAACTGTTTTTCCTGTTATTCCCACCGGAAGAGCCAGCTCCTGCGATGTATAATAGCGTTGTCTTGAATAATCCCTTTGTCTTGGTATTTCAGATATATAAGGCTTAAAAAATTCTTTGTCGGCTTTATCATAAGGAACATACCACTTTTTTACATACGAATTAAATCTTGCTCCTTCCTCTTTCATTCGTTTTGTGAGCTCTGTAAACTCATTCTTTTCAAGATAAGGAAGTGATAACTGCACATCTGTAATATCAAATCTTTTAGATATATCAAACCTGCGGAAATCGCCATATTCACCCTCTGCAGGATTAAGCACACCTATATTGACAGTTGTATAGGCTGCTTTGTTAGTAAGCTTTCCGGCGGAATCAATAACCTCATCAATGGATTCTCCGTATACAACCTTAGTATTTATTTTTTCCCCATCACCGGAGACAAAACCCTTATACTTTTCCGTATGTACGGTTCCTTTATCGGACACAACTTTTTCTCCCATTACCTGGATGCCTGACAGCTCAAGACAATTCTTCACTTCATCTCTTAGATACCCTGAATTTTTCAAATCAATATCTATAACTGTCTGGCCTATAATGCGTTTCTTTTCATTAATTGTATTGATTATTTTATCCTGTTCCCGAATATATTCTTTAAACTCTTCCTCTTTCTTTGTGCGCTCCATAATCAGCCTGTCCAGTTTAAAATCTAAATCAACAATTTTTTTTAAAGGTTCCAGACACTCATCTACTTTCTTTTCTTCTTCCATCTTCCGAATAACCTCCTCTTCTTTTTGGATGGTTGTTCATCCTTGTCAAAATAGTCTCCGCATAACTGCTCACACATGCCGGCCTCAACAGCAGTAAACGGATCTACGGTGATTGATGCAAAAAATACTTTTTTCAGTTCCGCCATACCGTTTTTTATATCATCTCTATATTTATCATCAGTAAAATTGAAAAGGAAATTATATCTTACAAGATTTTCATGTACTGTCTTTGCAAACAGCCTGTTAACTGCATCCAGTTCCCACGGTTTGCTGCCTGCTACAATCACAGGCACCTCACATTTGTTAAAAGTGATTTCATCCATTGTGTCAAACGTCCCAAAATCCATTACAAGAAAGTTATAGGCCTTGGCCATGATTGAATTGACCTCAGATGCCTGCACTGAAGGATAATAATCAATTCCATTTACGGAAAAATGAAGTGCATCCTCCGATTCCTCATCATAAGATTCTTTTATATCTCCAAAAACCGGGTGAGATGACATTTCAAGCAGTGCAACCATATATCCACTTCGACGCAATGTATTAGCTGTGACAATCGCATTATGTGTTGTACCCACTCTTTCCTGACTTCCCACAAAACCAATCATTACTCTATTTGCATTCTGTTTCTGTTTAATACGCACCTGTTTTCCCACAGACTTATCATCCTCACCGGGTTTTAAATACCTTAATGCATCCCTGTACTGCTTGCCTTCCAATACACATTTAACAAGCTCATCCTTTATTTCCACAAAGTCAGTTGCCGTAATAATGTCATATATACCCATCTGCACACACTTAATAAGCAGATCATTTCCGGGCTGCATTGAAGCTGCAAGAAGAATTATTCGCATCTGTCCGTACATAACCTTAATAGTTTCAAGACTTGATATTATCTCCGTATCGAGGTCAAGTGCACACGACAAGTCTATAATCATTATGTCAACACCTGACAGGCTGTTAATCTGTTCCTTTATATACTTGTTAAGATATAGCTCTGATATGTTATCCCCGCCGGCTATAATCTGTTCCGATTCATGCAGCACTGATGTTATAATCGCCTGATATGCCGGAGATGTAATATAATAGACCATCTATATACCACCTTTAAAAAAATACTGTATAACAAGACTTAAAATTGACAATGTAACACATACTATTATTGTCATTATGTTCTTGTTATGTTGTTTATTACTATATTCATTCACCAGCGTCTTCCCCCTTATCGAATGCACTCAAATCTTCATCAAACCACCCTGCTATCATTTCCGTTACATTAAGATACCTCTCAGAATATTCTAAAAGCTCATCATCCGACACCGTCCATTCATTAAACATCACTTTCGGCAGTTCTTCATATGGTCTAAAATTCATTGTTATATAATAATCATCACTGTTGTCAGACCGGCTTTCGCTGTATTCAGTCATAGCTGCAAGCATGGCTTTTATATCATCCTTTTTAGGCTGCTTATTCTTTCCATCTACCATCAGCCGCTTTATAAACAGCACATTATAATATGCAAGAGCTGCACTTACCGGAAAATCACCCATTTCAATAATGACATTCACATGGCAGACCTCTATCTGTTCAGTCTCCGGCTCTTGTGTCTCCTGTTCACCACTTTCCGGTTCTGACCCTCTTCCAGTATCTTCATTTTCGTCCCTGGAAGCTTCCTTTTCGTCTGACGGATTATCAGGTTCATCGACTGTTATCTCTGTAAATTTAGAATCATTAAGTTTATGCACGCTGACTGCCACTTGTTTTTCAGGTATCTCATCCGGCTGCTCCGCTGTAGTATCATCTTCTTGCGTTTCATCCCGTGATTTCTGCTTTTCAACAGTCTCAATGGTCGTATTTTCCTTTTCAACTGCCATTTTTCTGTCATTCATCTTTTCCTCATACTCACTCATGTATTCTGCATACCAGGCTTTAACATTCTGTACAAACGCCGATGTTTTAAATGATTCCACATTAAAATCCTCTTCGCTGTCATAATCGTAAAAACCACTTACCGATGATGCTGCACCAATCACAGGAAGCAATAACAAAAATGGAGCTGCCACAACAAGCATAATGACAATCAGCACTTTCTTCATTATCTGCCGCCCCTCTTTCCAAACATTTCAAGCATCTCATTGCTTACCTCAAGTCTCATGTCAAGTCTTACACTTCCGGCAAACAGTATTCCTACTCCTCGGCTTTTCGATGCAAGTATTGTCTGTTCGCTCTCTGTTAAATTGAATAAATCAGCTGTCTCCTGAAGGTTTTTTCCATCTGTGCCCATAATGAATCTGTAACATGAATTATCTATAATAGCTTGTCCGAATCTCTTGACAACCGGATCAAGAACATCAACTGCCGAATGTGTTATGAACATTAACCCTGCCTCGTATTTTCTGTCTCTCTTTGATACATTCCTTATAAACTTCATAAGATCCGGATAATCCGGGTCAACAAAAAGGTAGCCTTCGTCTATACCGAAAATTGTCCTTTGGCTCCTGTCTTTTGACATTTCATGCCATGCCCAGCTTGTAAGATTGAAAAATTGTGCTCTTTTTACATTTTCGTCTAATTCAAGCAGCTTTGAACAATTAAGCACAATGAAATCCGACTGTGGATTTATGGTTGTAGGGCCATTCCATATAAACTGGTCAGCTCCATATGCTATCGAATACAATAAATCCAGCAGTTTGTCATACACGGACTTTTTATATTCTGAAATTCCCTCCTTTTTGGATTTTTCTTCAGCCTTATTATATAAGTCACGGATTACCGGATAGTCTTCCGGCTTTAAAAAGGCAATTTCCGTATCCCATGTAATATTGAAATCACGATACACATCTATAAGACACTCCTCAAGTGCTGTCTTTATCCCCGCATCAAAACTCTCTGATCCAAAATAAAGTTTAAAGAAAACCCTTAGATTCTGAATATGAAGTGCAAGATCGGATATCCCACTGTCCTCATCGTAAATCATATAATCACTAAGATTATCACCGGTATTCATGTCATCCTCTGTGACTCTCGGTGAGTATCTCACCTGCAAAGGATTGATACGTCCTGTGGAACCTCCTGCACAGTCAATAACATCACCTTTTATATCCGGATGAGATGCCAGATCAACATATTCCTCCTCCGGATCAAGTGTAATTATCTTGACTCCATACGCATATTCACATGTAAGTATCTTCTTTATTGCCGTTGACTTTCCGGATCCAGGAAGACCGCTTATAAACCAGTTGCTGTTAACACGGTCATTACTTCTTATCCACTGATTCAGTATTACTACCCGGTTGGTCCTTGATGTTCGTCCGAGCCAGTATCCTCCCGGGTCATTTATTCCTGCATTTGCCATTGGAAATCCACCAAGGAAAGTTGAAATCGGCATATTTCTCTCACCCATCTGTGCAACAGCATGTGAAGGTATACCATACGGTGCCACACATTTCATGGCTTGAAGCTGTTTGTATTTAAGATTCAACAGCTTACACTGTGAAACTGCCACAGCTCCGGACACACGCTTTATTCTGTCTTCTAACAGTTTGGCATCCGTATGGCGTATATAAAGCATTATGTTTACATATCCTACCGGCTCTTTCTTAACAGCTATCTTCTTAATAAGTCCTTCCAGGTCCTTAATAGCTTTATCCATTAACTGCCTGTCAGATTCAACTTTTACAGTTGTCCTGTCCCCTTTTAACTGTGCAATCTTTTTGTTGTAGACCTCTATAAGATTGTCTGCATCAGTACGTCTAAACTCTATTGATGTTATTGTTCCTTCAAGCTGGCATAATGGTGCCAGCCAGCCATAATTGATATTTTCTGCCGGATATCTTGATATGCAGTAAATCTTCCCTACGTTCTCACCGATATTTGCATGAGTATTGTCATAGTCAATTCCACATGGGGTTATAATGTTCAATATATGCTCATTTATTTCCATTGCAGACTTTGAAACGACAGCTTCACTTTTCCCTTTTTCTTTCTTCTCTATATGACGCATCACTCCAACCTTCCTATCTGCTCATAGATTAAATTATTTACCGGAACATCATAGACTGCTTGTACCGCATTTCCATAAAGTGCACACATTTTTATAATATCCTGCTCCCCTAATATTTCTGTACGGATTCCTACGGAAGTATAGCGCTTTTGAAAATCAGCCAGGCGGTCTTTAAGCTCCTTCTCAGCATCAAGCCTGTTTTTTCCGGGTGCTGCCCATAGTTTTATAAAATGAACATGCTCAAAATTCTCCCCATTGCTTGCAAGCTCAATGGCATCATTAAGCATCATGGTTAAAATATGTCTTTTCCCGATATGATTGAGTTCTTCCTTGTATCTTTCCTTTAATTCTGTCTTATATTTATCAAGATCTATCTCCCTCGGATATGCCTCATACACAAAATTTTTCTTTTCACTTTCAAAGGAATGTGTGAGTGCCTCTGTTTTTGCCTGCCTGTCCTCATCACTCAAAAGATCAAGATTAAGGAAATAAACTCTGAGAAATGACATGATATAGCCATCTGCTCTATATAAAAAACATCCCTTTATATCCTTAACTCCCATAAATTCATTTGCTGTTATTTTATTTTGTGCCATCTCTACCAACTCCCTGCATAAAACTTTTTCTCAATGTATTAACATATTTCTAAAATCAATTAATTAAATGGCAGCCCTTCATCTTCAACTCCTGTCGGCAAATTCATGAATCCATCTGCAGGTGCTGCATTGGCAGGTGACAGCCCACCTTCTGAAAAAGGCACTCCATTGTTATTTCCGGCAACCTTGCTCTCTGCAAATTCCTGCTCTTCAACGACAATATCCGTTGTATATACTTTTTGCCCATCCTTGTTGGTATAGCTTCCAGTCTGTATTCTTCCAACAATAACAATCTTTATGCCTTGATGAAAATACTTCTCCGCAAACTCAGCAGAACGCCCAAATGAAACACAGGATATAAAGTCAGCAGTCTGCTCACCATTTTCGCTCTTGTTCCTGCGGTCAACCGCAAGTGTATATCGTGCATAGGTCATCGGCTTCTCTCCTGCCGTTGCACGCACATCCGGATCACGGGTGAGCCTTCCCATTAAAATAACCTTATTCATATCTCATTCTCCCATATTGATTTAATTCCCATATATTCATACTCAAACCTTTTCTGTGCCCTTACATATCTGTATATTTGAATCAGTTTGTCAATCATGCTTTCATTGTGATTATCACGGCGGACTGCTATAAATGTTATGGTTATAGCAAAGGCTATAATCATAATGCATGTAATCAGATTATTATTTATTGCATATATTAATATGCTTATAACCACACCTATAGCTGCTGCAATCCCCATTGCCGCAAATTCCTTACCTCCCATTCCCGGTACAAGGTCATGGGTCTCAAGAACATTTACCGGTATATATAACTTTTGAGCATTATCATTCATAAGCTTTCTCCTATCTCTACGTTAAACGGACTCCCAGATAATCACAGAACATTGTGACTATTCCCATTGTCAAAGTAATCAGCACTCCTATCCTGGTTATCCTTATCGCCTGTTTCTTCAACTCCGGAATATCATTATCAGAAGCTTTCTGTATTTCTATCAGCTTCATAATCAAAAGTACAACCGACAGGGAGCCTGATATAGCTGTAGCTACTCCTATAAGATTTCTAAATAAAAGAATCGCATGCCTGAAAATGTTAACGAAAGCAGTTGAACTCTGATTTTGATCTACCTGACTGAGCAGATATCCATTGACAATTATGTCTGACATCTCAGACAATGACACAGTAATTACTATCACTTTGAATAACTGCTTAATTTTTATTTTTGCCTTATCAATCGTGATGTTCTCACAAGCCAGTGCATACAGTGTCTGAACTATCCTCAAAGCAACACCTACGCAGATTACAATGGTTAATGGATTTATAACCGCTTTTATATCCTGTCCAAATGCCGTGGAGGACACATCAAGTAAAATCATAAACTCCTCCCCAGCATCATTCCCATATACATACCGCTGCGTGCCGTGTCTTTTAATCCTGAACTATATGCAAACTTTTGAAGCCAGTTAGGTGTTTTTATAAAAAAGAACAGACACACTATGGATTTTAAAAGTGAAAGTATGTCACTTTGAACTGCATATGTTAATGCGAATTTATACAAAACCATCTGAATAATATAACCAAATGCCACCACAATAAATGAAGCTATAAAGTTGTTCCATTTCTCCTGACGTATTGAAGTTAAGTCGCATGCCATTATTGGCAATAATATTTTCATTAATCCAAGCTCCACACCTCTGATCAAAGCCACAATGCAGCATATAAGAAATATAACTGCAAAAACAATTATAAATATCAGCGAAAACCATCCCATTGTTATCATGTTATGAAAAAGTGCCGTTGCAAAACCTAAATCCGTATATGAAAATGAACTTGCGCCTGTTATATAGCTGCATAAACTGTCACTCCATTTAATAAGAAGGTTCGTAACTAGTGAGCCTGCACTTATTACAAGCATTGCTTTAGAATTTCTGGCAAGAACAATCAGTGGATCAGCGTCTGCATCCCCATCTGTTTCGAGTATATACGAATCTAAAATATGCTTTAATGACAATAAGATTATCAATAACAGCGCCACACCCTGTGTAGCCTCAAATGTTTTGCTAATAAGCCCATCATTCATAAATGAATTACCCTCAGCGAAAGCAAGTCCAACTAAATTCAGAATTCCATTCAGAATATCCGTCACTACTTCCTGAAACCATTCCTGTATCTTATTGAATGGCCACGCCGCTGCTAAAATCATGTTCATATGACTGTCACCTTTTAACTAAAATAAGATAATATGGTTGTGAACAAGGCAGTAACGCATATTATGACCACACCGGCAATTACAATTTTTTTGATGTTATCAATATATTTCTTTGTCGATGTTCCGGCTCCGTTGTCATCTACCGAAGCTGTCGCTGCCTGCATTCTAATCAGCTGCCATATAATTAACAGCAATGCAAGTACTGCCTCTATTACTAATAAAGTCGCTTTAGAATCTGTTATGAGTTCAATAATTCCCTGTACAAATGTTGACTGCAATATTTTGTTTGCTAAAATCATTTATGTTTCCTTTCCGTCATTCGCATTCATCTTCTCTAAGGAATGACACCCTTTTCCTTTTTACCTGATTGTCATCAGACATACTTCTTACAGTATTCCATATTCCCCACAATGGAATAGTCTTCGGGAGCTGCCTGACTTCCCTGGATTTTTCGACCTTCTTTATAAGTTCAATATTCTCCTGTCTGCTTCCCATCCCAAACTCTTTATTTACACATGTTTCACTTATATCCGGAAGTCGGTTCACCGCTCCAAATCTCCCTGTCATCAGGCAGACAGCATAAGGTGAGTTGATTCTTCCAACCTCCGCCGGCTCAAGAAGCTTCCTTCCCCCAAGATTACTGGAGTTGGAATAATTTCCGCCACTTCCTCTGTCAGTACTTATACTGTTTGAAACTCCTACACTTCTCACAGTGTAATTACCAAGTGAGTCCGAAATCATTTTGAGTGTATCAGGATCGTCAGATTTTAAATAAAGTTTCACCTGGCAATTTGTCTTAATATTCTTGAAATCCTCTTTGTAATTCTTCTCCATCTGCTGAATATCCTGAATAACTGCATTTACCCTTATGCCACGACTCCTTCCGGCAGATAAAATATTTCCCAGACATGGTATCGTAGGAAAGTTTCCAAGCTCGTTAAGGTCATAATCCGTATCAACAGGAAGTCTCTGCCCATGCTCATTCGCCAACTCAATCTGCTGGCTGTATAGCTGCGTCACCATTATTGAAACAAGAGGATATAGTGTTTTTTTATCATCCGGCACAATCATATATAGGATTGTCTTTTTTCTGCCTACATCTTTCAAATCAAAATCACTTACAGATGTCATGGCCGCTATATTGGGATTCGTGAACAGTCTCAGTGTTCCAAGCGCTGAGGTAAAAAAAGACGACCTTGTTTTAGACGCTGCTATCTGCGCCATCGCAAAAACACTTTTTGCCGGATGAGCATCATCTAAATTTTCCAGATATCCATTTAGCGGCATCTGTCCATATTGATCTGCTTTGCACATATAGGCAATAAAATAATAAACATTAGACATGTTGCGGTATTCAGCCGGTGCCTCAAGGCATACACACAAAATTGCTGCAGCAATTGTGGCTGTCTCTCCGTTATACCAGAGGGGCTCACCCTTTTGCTGACCGACAAGTACCGAAACCAAATCCCATGTTGCATCCACCGCTTTTGCTATATCTTTTTCATCCAGTGCGTTAAGTATTGGTTGAAGGAAGTTATATCTTCCGCTTTTTTCAGGCTGTCTCAAATCAAGGACCGCCACATCATAGCCATTCTTTACGGCAAATCCTGATGTATAGCAGAACATATCACCTTTCACATCTGACAAAGCGATGGATACTCCAGACATTATCTGAAGATATATTGTCTGAAGAACTATTCGCCTGTCCTTTCCTGCACCTGTAGTTCCAATAATCATTGAATGAATATCATCTTTTATATAATAAAAATACTCTTTCCCTCCTGCCTTCTTATAATTGACAATAAGTCCTGCTTTTCCGTCAAATTTATCCCCCGGTGTATAAACAGCATATAAATTGCATTTTTCCTTATCTGTCAGGAAACGTTCAGAGCCATGCTGGCCGTTTCCTGAAGGAACAGGAATTGATATATCATCTGTTATTTTCATCATTCCAACCGATGATAATTTTGATGTTCTGTCCGTTGTAATCCACGCCACAGCGCATGACATTAAAGAAGCTGTTACAGCACTTAAAATTATGGTATTATTCTCCGTCTGACTACAAATAGCATGAAAATAATTGACATCCAAAGTCATATAGCCGATACTTCCACTTGCCGCAGTGTTTAAAAACTGCGACATTAAATAGCCCAACCATGGGCTGACACACAGGATACAAATAGCACATGAGATAAGCCATCTCATTTTTCTCTTTTTTCTCCTGGTGCCATCCTTATTCAATGTGTTTTTTATAGGCAACCCTCCTTTAGGGACAAAATGCTAATTTTGTCTACTTTTTATGAATTTATGAGGTGATAAATTGAGTACAATCAAGTTTCTAAAACAGGAAGAAAAAGGGCGCTTATTCGGGTCACTTGATACAGATGAGCGCCGACATGCGGCAAGAAACCGTGCCATTTTATATTTAGCAGAATATTGTGGATTAAGAGCTACAGAAGTATGTCTTTTAAAAATTGATGACTATAACATCAATACAGCCAGCATTTTATGTACAAGACTAAAAAAAGGTAATGATAATACATTAAGAATCATTGATCCGCGCGTCATAGCAGCCATTAACGATTACCTTGATATTCGTGATACCCACTATAAGAAATCTGAATATCTTTTTATAAGTCAAAAAGGAACTGCAATGTCAAGAAAAAGCCTGGATAAGATAATGAAATACCATTGCAAACGTGCTGATATTCCGGAGAGCAAGCAGCACTTTCATGTTCTCCGCCACACAAGAGCTGTTGAGTTAGCAGAATGTGGTTTGGATACAAAGGATATTCAATGGTGGCTCGGACATAAGCGCATAAGCTCAACCATAATATATATGAAATATACAACCAGACAGCAGGACAGCTTGTATGACAAGCTTGCACTTGCGTTAAAAGACGAATGATAATTTAAACTACATATGTAATAGGGGGTAAAACACATTGAATATGGAGCGGGTTCGAATTACTGTTACCTTTGACAGTGAAACATATAAATATTTAAAAAATATATCAGATAAAAATCATATATCCATATCGGAAACGGTGCGCCGATATACAGAAGCCGGGCTTAACGGCAATCTATCAGAATCAAATATAAATTATGTAAGCACTATAATAAGGGAGCAATTAAGAAATGTAATGCAGCCATCGGTGGAACGCCTTGCTGCCTTATCCGCTAAGACATGCATACAGGCATCAACTGCGGCATACCTTACCGCTGAGACAATCGCACGATTTGTTCCCGATGAATTTCAAGAGGATGTGCAGCAAGTATATGAGGATGCCCGAAAGAAAGGGGTACGCTACACAAAAGCAAAAAGCTTCGATGGGGATTAACACATGAATAATGAAACTCTTTTGAAAAATAGATACTCCACATATCTGGAACAGATTTATCAAAAACAAAATAAAGAAAAAGCTGACATAATGCTTCAGTCTAGAGGGCTCTACTTGCCCAAAGAGGAAACATATGTCAGCTATCTATTTTATAGCAAACTACACAATATATGCCAAGCTAGATTTTGATAAGAAAGGACTTATTATGCCACACAATATCTTGATGTCAAAAATACGATGTTACAACCCTAATAAATCTCATTCAGCACTTAAAAATCTGAACTATATTATCTATATTGGTACGCGTCCCGGTGTAGACCTTACGGATGTGCAGCTTGATGAGATTACAGCACTTACAGAGGAAGATATTATACCGGAAGGACCGTCTGCCAATTCTCAATATATTTATTACATTGCCAAACGCCAGAACAGTCAAGGTTTGTTTGGCAATTTTGAATTTAACAACATTACCGAAGTTGCTCATGAGGTAAGAAATGTAACAGATGCCGGAGTAAATGTCTATAGGGGTATCGTGTCATTATCAGAAGAAGATGCCTTAGAACTCGGATACAATAAAAAAGAAAACTGGGTCAATTACATGAACTCCGTCATGAATGACGTAGGCGATCGCTTTGGCATACCATTAACATCACTTAAATGGTGTGCCGCCGTTCATATGGAGCATGGTCATCCACACTGCCACTATACTTTTTGGCGCACCGATGGAAAAGTCATGTCATCATATATACATGTTTCAAAACAAAATGAAATACGTGAATTTCTTTCTAAGGAAATGTTTAAAGCCGAACGTGAGATGCTGATTTCTGAAAAAAATAAATACCGTGATGCAACTGTCGATGCAGCACATACATTCATGAACAATCTGGACATGGATTTTAACCATATTCCTGAACGTATAACCCGACAGCAGCTTATGCCTCTTTCAACAGATTTAATCGAGCTAGTTAACTCTCTTCCCGGCAAAGGCAGTCTCAAATATAAGCTTCTTCCACCGGAATGTAAATTGCTCGTCAATAAGGTCGTCGATGACGTTATTCAGATTCCAGCAGTCAACAAGGAATATACTTCATATATTAAAACTATATCCGACATATCAATAACATATTCCGCCAGCACAAACCATCATACTACAAACCAAAGTATTGCTGATGAAGACATTCGGACAAGACTAGCCAATTCAATCCTCAAATCAGCCGCCACTCTTTCATTAATACAAAAAAAGAATTTATCAGGTGAACTGAGTTCACCTCAACTTTTCATCTCTGATAATGAATTCTCTCAGATGAACTCAGTTCACCTCAACGATGAAGAATCCTCTCAGATGAACTCAGCTCACCCCAACGATGACGAATTCCCTCAGGTGAACTCAGTTCACCTCAACGATGACAAATTCTCTCAGGTGAACTCAGTTCACCTCAACGATGACGAATTCCCTCAGGTGAACTCAGTTCACCTCAACGATGACGAACTCTCTCAGGTGAACTCAGTTCACCTCAACGATGATGAATTCCCTCAGGTGAACTCAGTTCACCTCATAAATGACAGAATACTTAATGATATTCCTTGTGCTAAGCTTGAGTGGACAAAAGGTTTTAAAAATACCCGTAAAGAGCTATACTCCCTTGATAAAAATGACCCTGATTATTTAAAAAAATTCAACAGAGTACTTGATGAACTTATCACATACCATAATCAAGGTAATCTTCCGGCAACATACCTGCTTGCTCGATTATACAGCAGCAAAGCCTATCCTGTATATAACAGTGAAATATCAGCTATGCTTTATACGCTATCATACAATAACTTCAAAGATATTTATAATAATCAAAATACTCCTTTTCTTCATGGGTATTTAAGTTATCACCTCGGTAAAATGAGTGAACGTGGTTTGGGGTGTGAAGTGAATTATAATGATGCTGTAGCATATTATAAAAACTGTCTGAATGATAATGTATATGCACAATATGCACTTGCTAATATTTATCTCAATGAGAAAGCAACTCCTCTCACACCTGAGCTTTATATGACAGCCTTGGACCTACTTAAACATGCAAGTGCAGAAAATCCATACGCTGCATATCAGTACGCACAACATCTCGAAAATCCACTATATGATAATGTAAAACTTTCCGATGCAACCCAAGACGGTATATATCATTACTACAATATTGCACTGACAGGTTTTCTCAAAGAACAGGATAGTGACTCAAATCTCGATGGAAGTATCTTATATAAAATAGGCAAAATATATTATGAAGGAAAAGGCTGCGAAAAGGATGATGAAAAAGCATATGAATATTTTATGAAAGCAGCTGACTGTAAAAACAAAAACGCCTACTATGCTCTTGGTAAAACATGCTCTGATAAAACAAGTACACATTATGACATAATTCGTGCTGAACAATACTATCTCAAAGCATATGAAGAATATTATGATTCAGAAACCGGAGAATCACATGCCCCATCCTATTTAAAAAAATCAATGGCAGATTTATATGCTAATCAGGAACATGGAATATATGACATTAATAAAGCTATCAGCCTTTATAAAGACTGTGCTGAAAATGATAACGACACATTCTCCATGTTCAAGCTTGGCTCTATATATCTCAATGGAAATGGTGTTTATAAAGATATAACTCTCGGACTGCACTATCTCAATGATGCCGCTGACTGCGGAAATAAATTCGCAAAAGTCACTCTTGCAGATTTTTATGCTGACGCAACGCATAACCATTATAATATCGCAAAAGCCATCAGCCTTTATAAAGACTGTATTAAGAATGATGCCGATTCCTATTCTATGTCTAAACTTGGTTCCATATACCTTTTTGGTAACGGAGTTCCTAAAGATGAGGCTCTTGGCTTAAAATATCTAAACGATGCTGCAGCACAGGGAAACGAATATGCTCAAAAGACAATTTACTTTTATAATAATATGAAACACTCCATGGCAGTATCAGCTTCATTTTCGCTTGCATATCATTTTCTTAATTCATTAAGTGACCGCAGAAATCAGGAGCATCTGCTACGAATACACTCAAAATCCACATCGAAAGAGGCTCGCATTGATGCTTATAAGAAAAACAAAGAACATTCTTCAGCCGATTTTGAGCATGAGTAACTGAGATGAACTGAGTTCACCTCAACTATTCTGATACCATTCTTAAAAAGCATACAATACGAAAAACATTGCTCAAATAGATAGAATATTATGGCATTTTTCTTGCTTGCATCACATTTTTAAACGTAAATGCGCTATATACATTGATTTTCGCTTAAATGTGATGCACTATTTATTAATTAAAAATAGTAAATGCATCACGTCTCAAATGCCCTTGGTTGCTGGCTTTGCCTGCAATCCGTATAGGCGGCGTGCATCGCCCTATTCCTGCCCCATGCCATCCCTTCGGTATGGGGATGCATTCATGAGCCCTATCGAAGATAGGGACGAAATGAATGCCGTGGGGTATGCTCACATAGCGAAAAAATAAAATATGCTTTACCCAGCTAAGAACAGCACAATTCTCAACACAAGTACTTATTTATGCTTCTCAAGTGAACTCAGTTCACCTCTGCTTTTACGCTCCCCTCAGGTGAACTCAGTTCACCTCTGCTTTTACGCTCCCCTCAGGTGAACTCAGTTCACCTCTGTCTATTCACAATTCATTATTTTAGACTTTTGAGATATGTCGACAATTTTATAGCAAATGCCGACACTATTTTTGTAGACATGGTATGAATAATACGCTATAATATACATATAGAGAACACATTACCGGTAATTACCTCTAAATAACTTGCCTAATTGGAGGATAAATAAAATGTGTAAAGTAATTTCAATCATCAATAATAAGG
>OGUD01000646.1_pt1 | contig 26377 bp, 21 predicted proteins | sample 1573671 | NCBI WGS metagenome assembly OGUD01 (sample SAMEA2582065, study PRJEB24529) | metagenome | biome: Human gut stool | place: China | collected 2011 | reverse complement strand
ACGGCGTGGTTCACGAGTTCTCCACCATTGAGGGCGTCAAGGAAGACGTTACCGAAATTGTCCTGAACCTGAAGGGTATTGCTGCAAAGCTGTACACCGACGGGCCGAAGACAGTGCGTGTTGAGGCAGTCGGCCCTTGTGAGGTTACTGCGGACAACATCAAGCAGGGCGACGATATTGAGATCCTGAACCCTGAATGGCACATTGCAACCCTGGGCGAGGGCGGCAAGCTCGTCATGGAGCTCACCTTCGATAAGGGCCGCGGTTATGTGCCTGCAGAGCGCAACAAGCAGGCCATCGTCGAGAAGAACGATATCAACACTCTTCCCGTCGATAGCATTTACACCCCCGTGCTCAAGGTGAATTATAACGTTGAGAGCACCCGCGTTGGACAGGCCATCGATTACGACAAGCTGACCATCGAGGTTTGGACGGATGGCACGATCAATGCACAGGAAGCCGTTTCTCTGGCTGCCCGTGTGCTGACCGAGCACCTGAACCTCTTCGTCAACCTGTCCGATGAGGCTGCCGGTACGGAGATCATGGTGGAGAAGACCAACGACGATAAGGAAAAGGCTCTGGAGATGACCATCGAAGAGCTGGATCTGAGCGTCCGTTCCTTCAATTGCCTGAAGCGCGCCGGTATCAACACGGTGGAGGATCTGGTCAGCAAGAGCGAGGACGAGATGATGAAAGTCCGTAACCTCGGCCGCAAGAGCCTGGAAGAAGTCATGGCAAAGCTGGACTCCCTGGGCTTCAAGCTGAACACAGACGATGAGTAACTAAAATAATAAGGAGTGAAACGGGATGCCCGGTACCAGAAAGCTCGGTAGAACCAGCGACAGCCGCAACGCTATGATGCGCGCTATGGTCACCTACCTGTTAGAGAATGGCAAGATTGAGACCACTGTCACTCGCGCTAAGGACGTTCGTTCCATGGCCGAGAAGATGATCACCCTGGGTAAGGCCAGCGACCTGCACACCAAGCGTCAGGTCTACGCCTACATCACCAAGGAAGATGTTGCAAAGAAGCTGTTTGATGAGATCAGCCCCAAGTATGCTGACCGCAACGGCGGCTACACCCGCATCATCAAGATCGGCGCTCGCCGCGGCGACGCTGCTGAGATGGCAGTTCTGGAGCTCGTCTGATCGACTCTGACTGTTCAAACAGTGTAACAAAGGCTCTTTCCCTTCGGGGAAAGGGCCTTTTTTGCATCGTGTGGGCCGGGCAGCGGGGTGTTCCCAAAGCAAGTGTCCGCTGGGGTGGGACCCTGCTGCCGCAGGCAGTAGGGCGGGCGATGGAATGGCCCGTTTCACTTGCGTGGGAATGCCCCGCTGCCCGGTTGGGCGTTAGCAGCTGGGGCTTGTGATGGCGGGGCAAGAATGCTATAATTATACTGTATTTCTGCACGACTTTGCGAATTTTCCACAGAAGGGAGGGGCGGCGGTTGAAAAGACGACGGTTTCTGGTGCTGAGTGCAGGCTGCATGATGGGCCTGCTCTCGGCGTGCGGCCTTCCGATGTCGGAAAATGTGCAGGTGGAGGAGCTGCTGCGTGCCCCGCGCCTTCCGGGCGACTACGGTGCACTGCAAAATGCCCTGAACGAATGGCTGGGGGAGAGCGCCCAGCTGAAATACCCGATGCAGGGGGAGCTGCTCTCGCCGTTCCTTTTGCAGGATCTGGATGGTGACGGCCAGCAGGATGCCGCTGTTCTCTACACCACAGCCCAGAGCTCCAACGTCTGCATTGCATTTCTGCAGAAGGATGCCGCAGGCGTGTGGCAGGTCCGCCAGAGCATCGAGGGTCTGGCGGATACAGTGGACAATGTCCGGCTGGCACAGCTGCAGGATGGTGCCGCCACCCAGCTGGTGGTGGGGTACCTCGCCGCGCAGGGGGACAGCTATCTGGCGGTGTACTCCTACGAGAACGGCACGGTCAATGCCATTCTGGAACAGTCTTATGAGCAGTATCTGGTGGAGGATATCACCGGCGGCGGCAACGAGGATCTGATCCTGATGTCCACGCTGGAGGACGGCGGGGTGCAGATCGAGCTGCTGACCGTTGACCGGGACGGGATGTTCCAGCAGGTGGCTGTCATGGGCCTTTCGGCAGATAAGTTCTCGGGCTGCGCCGCTGTGGCGGCGGGCCTGGGAGCGGACGGAAAGCGCTATCTGGTGCTGGACGGCTGGACCGGTCTTTCGGGCAACAATCTGGCCACGGTGCTGCTCTATTTTGATGAGGAAAGCCAGCAGATGCTGCCCGCCGAGCAGATCAGCACCAGTGAGCTGTACAATGCGTCCCTGCGCAATGTCTCCACGCTGGTCAGCCGGGATCTGGACGGCGACGGCATCGTGGAGATCCCCACCCAGCCTGACGAAGCGGGCCTGCTGAACCTGAGCCAGAGCCGACGAATGGATTTTATCGTCTGGATGGACTACACCAGCCCGGAGCCGGAAAAGAGCTTCGGCCTGCTGGACGAGGAGAGCAGCTGCTACATTGAGCTGCCTGCCGAGTGGGAGGGCAACCTGATGCTCACCGACAGCGCTGAGGGAGAGGAAGCTGTGGAGCTGCGCACCGTGGACGAGGGCAAGCTGGTGCTGACCATGCGCCTGGTTCCTTCCAGCGAGAGCGCGGCGGGCTGGACCCGCCTGGGCGTGGTGGCATCCCGCCAGATGCAGGCCAAGTTCGGGCCGGACGTGGTGCTGAAGGATCAGAGCTATCGACTGTCCCGGTCGTTGTACCGGTTGAATTGATGATGCCGCTCAGTTTTGCAGAAGTTTACCGGATGCAGGCTGGGTGTTCTGAGGTGAAATGCTTCTCCGTGTGCTCTTGGGCAGAGGGAGAAGGCAGAAAAATATGGAGGTCTTAGATGGTCAAGGTACTTGTGGTAGAGGATGAAGCCAGCATCCGCGAGATGATCGCGCTGAACCTGCGGCTGGCGGGGATGGAGGCGGTGGAGGCCGACAGCGCCGAAGCCGCCCTGCCTCTGCTGGAGCAGAAGCCCGGCTGTGATGCTGCCATTCTGGATGTGATGCTGCCCGGCATGAATGGGTTCTCGCTCTGCGAGACCATCCGCCGCACCGACCAGAAGATCGGCATCATCATCCTGAGTGCCAAGGGGCAGGAGCAGGACAAGATCCGCGGCCTGTCCATCGGCGCGGATGACTATATGACCAAGCCCTTCAGCGTCAGTGAGCTGTTGGCCCGTGTGGAGGCCCTCTGCCGCCGGGTGGGCCGCTCGGGCGGCGGCTCCGCTGCAGACGAAAGCGCCCCCACCACGCTGGTCAGCGGGGAATTTGTGCTGGATGAGAACCGCCGTGTTCTCCTCAAGGCCGGGCGGCAGATCGAGCTGACCCAGGTGGAGTTCCAGATCATGGAGCTGTTCTTCCACAACCCCGGCATCGCGCTGGTGCGGGAAAAGATCCTGAAGGGCGTGTGGGGTGAGAACTACTTCGGCGATGTGAAGATCGTGGATGTGAACATCCGCCGTCTGCGGATGAAGGTAGAGGATGAGCCCAGCCACCCCACCCACATTATGACAGTGTGGGGCTACGGCTACCGGTGGGAGGAGTAAAGAAAAACCTCTCAGTTGCGCTGTGCTCGACAGCTCTCCCAATAGGAGAGCCAGGATTACTGACAGAAAGGAGGAAAAGCAATGCGCAGTGGTATTACCCACCGCTGGCTGCGGGGAAGCCTGTTCCTGACCGTGCTGCTGGTGCTGCTGGTGGAAAGCATGTTCGTGTACAACTTCAGCCGCAGCTACTACAACAGCGTCCAGCAGACCATGATGCGGCGTTTTTCCTCCATCAACGGTCAGCTGAAAATGTACACCGGCGACACGGCCCAGAAGACCGCGGCCAACCGCAGTGTGGCCCTGCGCCGGATGGTGGAGCAGTTTGCGGATAAAGACAAATATGAGTTCATGCTGCTGGACGGTTACGGCGGCGTGATCGCCTCCTCCAGCGGCACAGGTGCGGACGGCATCGTGGTGCAGGACGACTTTAACAAGGCGCAGGATGCCCCGGACGGCGTGGGTGTGGCCATCTACCGCACCGCCAGCGGGGAAACGGTCATGGCTGTGTGCAGTCTGGTGCCCTATGCGGCCGAGGACGTGGCTGCCATGCGCCTTGTCACCAGTCTGACGCTGGTGCAGGCGCAGCTGAAGAGCGTTTTCATCGTCAGCCTGATCGTGGTGGCGGCCATTCTGGGCTTTACAGTGGCCTCTGGCCTGTATTTCGTGCGGGGCATCGTGGTGCCGCTGGGGCAGGTGGAGCGGATCGCCGCCAGCATCGCCCGGGGAGAACTGGATGTCCGCCTGCCTGTGACCGGTGACGAGCGGGACGAGGTGGACCGCCTGCGCGGCACCATCAATCAGATGGCCGAGGGGCTGGAAGAGACGGAGAAGATGAAGAACGAATTCATCAGCTCGGTCTCCCATGAGCTGCGCACGCCGCTCACCTCCATCCGGGGCTGGGTGGAGACCCTGCGCACCCTGGATGACCCCACCGATGAGAACTACCGCAAGGGGCTGGAGATCATCAACAACGAGACCGCCCGCCTGTACAACATGGTGGAGGAGCTGCTGGATTTCAGCCGCCTGCAGAATGGCCGCCTGAAAATGGAGTGCCGCCCCCTGGACCTTGTGGCCGAGCTGACGGACGCTGTCCTTTTCTGTGAAGCGCGCATCCAGCGGGAGGGGCTTCTGCTGGCCTATGCGGAGCCGGAGGAGATGATCCCGGTCTACGCCGACCCCGACCGCCTGCGGCAGGTGTTCATCAACATTCTGGACAATGCCATCAAGTATTCGGCCCCCGGCGGACGCATCACGGTCAAGATCTGGCAGGGCGAGTACAAAGCCTTCATCGAGATCATCGATCAGGGCCGCGGCATCCCGCCGGAGGATCTGGAAAACGTCAAGACCAAGTTTTACAAGGGCAGCAACTCGGTGCGGGGCAGCGGCATCGGCCTTGCGCTGGTGGATTCCATTATGACCGCACTGGACGGCACCATGGACCTCAAGAGCACGCTGGGCCGGGGCACAGTGGTCACCCTGGGGCTGCCGATCTACAAACGATAAGAGATTGTCCATATTTATCTGGTAAGATAGAGGGGCAGTTTTTACGATAGAGAGGGGCCGCAGCGCCCCATAGGAGAGCCAATGAATCAACCGAACAAGGAACGCTTCAAGACGAGTGTGGGCGGGCAGGCCCTGATGGAGGGCATTATGATGCGGGGCCCGAAAAACATCTGCTGTGCCGTCCGCAAGCCTGATGGCACCATTGAGACCAAGGTCGAGCCCACCCCCACCCACGGCGTGTGGACAAAGATCCCGCTGGTGCGGGGAGCCATCTCGATGATCGAAAGCCTGATCATGGGATACAAGTATATGATGTACTCGGCACAGGTGAGCATGGGGGATGACTACGACCCCGCCGAAGAGGAGACCGCCTTTGAAAAATGGGTGGGCGACCATCTGGGCAAAAAGGCCGAAGATATCATGCTGGCGGCAGCTGCCGTGATCGGCGGGCTGTTTGCCATCCTGCTCTTCACCGTTCTGCCCACGGTGCTGGTGGGTGGCCTGAACCATCTGGTGCCGCTGGGCCGCTGGGCCAAGGTGGTGCTGGAGGCGGTGCTCAAGGTCGCCATCTTCCTGACCTACATGGCCGCCATCTCCCGGATGAAGGAGATCCACCGGGTGTTCGAGTACCACGGGGCCGAGCACAAGACCATTGCCTGCTACGAGGCCGGAGACCCCCTCACGGTGGAGAATGTCCGCAAATATACCCGCTTCCACCCCCGGTGCGGCACCAGCTTTTTGATTTTGGTGGTCATCGTCAGCGTGTTCCTGTACAGCGTGCTGCCCTGGTCCAGCACCAGCCTGCGGGTGGTGTTCAAGCTGCTGCTCCTGCCGCTGGTCATGGGCATCAGCTACGAGCTGCTCAAGTGGTGCGGCCGATCGGACAACATCGCCACCCGCATCATCCGGCAGCCCGGCATCTGGGTGCAGCATCTGACCGTGTTTGAGCCGGACGACAGCATGATCGAGGTGGCCATTGCCGCCGTCACGCCGGTCCTGCCCGAGGACCCGGAGGACGGCAGATGGTAACCGCAGGGATGCTGCCCCGGGCAGCAGTCCGGGAGGTGGAGGCACGCCTGCGCGCCGCAGGCTGCCCCGACGCAGATTTTGACGCGGCCGAGCTCTTCCGGCTGGCAGCGGGCGGGGATGTCCGCCTTGCCGATGCTCCGCTGGGTGCAGAGCAGGCAGAGCGGCTGGAAGCCCTGACGGCCCGCCGCGCGGCCCGGGAGCCTTTGCAATACCTTTGCGGCAGCTGGCCCTTCCTTGACTTTGAGCTGGCTGTCGGCCCCGGCGTGCTCTGCCCCCGGGCCGATACTGAGGTGGTGGCCGAAGCCGCCGCCGGAATGCTGGCTGGGGTGGAGGCACCCCGGGTGCTCGACCTCTGCGCCGGCACAGGCTGTTTGGGGCTGGGTGTGAAGCGCTTCTGCCCGGCGGCACAGGTTACCAGTCTGGAGAAGAGCCCTGCGGCATACCGCTATCTGGAGCAGAACGCCCATCTCTCCCCGGTACTGACCATCACCCCGGTGCAGGGAGATCTGTTCACCTACTGGCAGACCCTGCCGGAGGGGCAGCTGGACCTTATTGTGTCGAACCCGCCCTACCTGACCGCCGCCGAGATGGGCGAACTGCAGCCCGAGGTGGCGCAGGAGCCTGCCATGGCGCTGGAAGCGGGGGAGGATGGGCTGGTATTTTACCGCGCCATTGCGGAACACTACCAGAAAGCTCTGCGCCCCGGCGGTGCCCTTGCCCTGGAGATCGGCTGGCAGCAGCGGAAAGCTGTAACGGCCCTGCTTGCCGCCAACGGGTGGACGGACATTGTGTGCAGAAAAGACTTTGGAGGCAATGACCGCTGTGTGATGGCGAGAAAACAATAAAAATATCTACAACTTCCTGTTGTAATATCTGTAAAATGTGTTATACTAGTACCGAAAGAAATGGAATGCCCGCGCCTGCGTTTGGCCGCACCGCGCCGGGAACAGATGACAAAGGAGCATGACACTATGGCAAAAAATCAGAACAACAACGTTGCCCCGGCGACCCAGAAGACCGATCCCGGTGCCAAGAAGGATGCGCTGGCCACGGCACTGGCCCAGATCGAAAAGCAGTTCGGCAAGGGCGCTGTGATGAAGCTGGGCGACAACGCCGCCATGCAGGTGGATGCCATCTCGACCGGCAGCATCGGCCTGGATCTGGCACTGGGCGTGGGCGGCGTGCCCCGGGGCCGCATCATTGAGGTGTACGGCCCCGAATCCAGTGGTAAGACCACGCTGGCCCTGCATGTTCTGGCCGAAGCTCAGAAGAAGGGCGGCGATGTTGCCTTCATCGATGTGGAGCACGCGCTGGACCCTGTGTATGCCGAGGCGCTGGGTGTGGACATCAACAACCTGCTGGTCAGCCAGCCCGATACCGGTGAGCAGGCCATGGAGATCTGCGAGGCGCTGGTGCGCTCCGGTGCCATTGATGCCATCGTTGTGGACTCTGTTGCCGCCATGGTGCCCCGCGCCGAGATCGAGGGCGAGATGGGCGACAGCCATGTGGGCCTGCAGGCCCGCCTGATGAGCCAGGCCATGCGCAAGCTGACCAGCGTCATCGGCAAGACCAACACCGTCTGCATCTTCATCAACCAGCTGCGTGAAAAGGTCGGCGTGGTCTACGGCAACCCCGAGGTCACCACCGGCGGCCGCGCCCTGAAGTATTATTCCTCTGTCCGCATCGATATCCGCCGCGTGGAGGGCCTGAAGGATTCTTCCGGCCAGTTCATCGGCAACCATACCCGCGCCAAGATCGTCAAGAACAAGGTGGCTCCTCCGTTCCGTGAGGCTGAGTTCGACATCATGTTCGGCGAGGGCATCTCCAAGATGAGTGAGCTCATCGATCTGGGTGTCAAGCTGGGCATCGTTCAGAAGAGCGGTGCATGGTTCAATTACGGTGATATCCGCCTGGGTCAGGGCCGCGACAATGCCAAGCAGTTCCTGCGCGATAACCCCGAGATCGCCAACGATATCGAGGGTCAGGTGCGCGCCAATGCCGACAAGCTCTATGCCACCCGCCGCCCGGGGGGCAAGGCTGCTGCCGCCCCTGCAGAGGGGGAACCGGCAGCTCCTGCCACAGCAAAGGAGCCGGAGGTCAAGGCTCCCGCCCGCAGCAGCGAGAGTGAGCTGGATATCATGGTGGAAGAGTAAATGGCCTTTTACAGCCGTGGCCGCCGCCCGCTGGCCGAAGAGGAAAAATCCACCGATGCCGCCAAGGCCCGCACCCGGGCCATGGAGCTGCTGGCCGGGCAGGAGCTTTCCTCGGGCCAGCTGTATGAGCGGCTGAACCGCCGCTATACCCAGCAGACCAGTGCCGCCGTGGTGGCAGAGATGGTGCAGCGGGAGTATATCAACGATGCCCGCTATGCCGAGACCCGTGCCCACGCCCTGCTGGCGGCAAAAAAAAGCCGCCGCGCCGCTGCCCAGAATCTGCGGCAGAAGGGGCTGGCCGCAGGCGAGATCCAGCAGGCGCTGGATGCTGTTTACACCCCCGATGACTCCGGCGAGGACCCGGAGCTGGAAGCCGCCGCCGCTCTGGTGGAAGGGCATTACCGCAAAAAGCTGGAAGCGGGCCGCAGGGATCTGGTCATTGCGGCCCTGCAGCGGCGGGGATTTTCGTATTCCGTCATTAAAGAAGCCATTCGCAGGGTGGAGGAGGGGGAATAACCCTCTCAGTCAAAGCCTGCGGCTTTGCCAGCTCCCCCGAAGGGGGAGCTTTTCCGGAGCAAATCGTAAAAAATCAAAAGCATCCCTCAAAAGAGAAAGAGAGTATCATCCCTTATGAAAATTGCATGTATTTCCCTTGGCTGCCCCAAGAACCAGGTCGATCTGGACGTGATGGTGCACATCCTGCTTTCGGCTGGTCACGAGACGGTGGCCGACCTGGGTGAAGCCGATGTCATTCTGGTCAACACCTGCGGCTTTATCGAGAGCGCCAAGACCGAGGCCATTGAGAACATTCTGGAGGCCTGCGCCTACAAGCAGCAGAACCCGGAGCTGAAGGTCATCGTCACCGGCTGCCTGGCCGAGCGTTACCGCAGCCAGATCGAGGAGGAGATCCCCGAGGTGGACGCTGTGGTGGGCTGTGCCTCCAACAAGGCCATTGATACCATCGTGGCCCGCCTGTTCCAGGGCGAGAACCATCTGGAAAGCTACGGTGCCAAAAAGGACTTCCCGCTGGGCGGCAAGCGTGTCATCGGCACGCCTGCCCACTATGCGTACTTAAAGATCGCAGAGGGCTGCAACAACCGCTGCCACTACTGCGCCATCCCCGGTATCCGCGGCCCGCTGCACAGCCGTGATCTGGCCGACTGCGTGGCCGAGGCCCGCTGGCTGGCCGGTGAGGGCGTGAAGGAGCTGATCGTGGTGGCCCAGGACCCCACCGCCTATGGCGAGGACTGGGGCAAGCCCGGCAGCATCTGTGAGCTGCTGGACAAGCTGAACAAGGTGCCGGGCCTTGAGTGGATCCGCATCATGTACGCCTACCCGGAGCGCATCACCGATGACTTTATTGCCGCCATGAAGCGGAACGAGAAGGTGGTGCCTTACCTCGACCTGCCCATCCAGCACTGCAACGATACCATCCTCAAAAATATGAACCGCCGCTCCACCCGTGCGGAGCTGCTGGAGGTCATCGGCAAGCTGCGCCGGGAGATTCCCGGCATCACCCTGCGCACCACCCTGATCGCGGGCTTCCCCGGCGAGACCGAGGAGCAGTTCGAGGACCTGTGCAACTTTGTCAAGGAGGTCAGATTTGACCGTCTGGGCTGCTTTGCCTATTCTGCCGAGGAGAACACTGTGGCCGCAAAGATGGACGGCCAGATCGATCAGGAGACCAAGGACCGGCGCGCAGAGCTGGTGATGCAGATCCAGACCGGCATCATGGCCCAGAAACAGGCCGAAAAGGTGGGCCAGACCGTCCGTGTGCTCTGTGACGGCATCGACGAGGAGAGCGGCCTGTACCTCTGCCGCACCACCGGCGATGCCCCAGAGGTGGACGGCAATGTCTGCGTTTCCAGCGAGGAGCCGCTCTACCCCGGCCAGTTCTATGATGTGCTGGTGGAGGACAGTGACCTTTACGATCTGTACGGAACGGTTGCAAAATAACAAATTGGAGGAATCTATATGAATCTGCCCAATAAGCTCACCCTGACCCGCATCATTCTGGTGCCGGTGTTCATGGTCTTCGTTTCCCTGACCCAGATCGGCACGGAAGATTTCAACCCTACCTGGTATCTGGTGGCAGGCATCGTCTTTGCCGCGGCCAGCTTTACTGATTTTCTGGACGGCCATCTGGCCCGCAAGTGGAACATGGTCACCGACTTTGGCAAGTTTGCCGACCCGCTGGCCGACAAACTGCTGACCACCGTGGCCTTCATCTACATGATGCGGGACGGCGTGTGCAGCCCGGTGGTGCTCTGCATCATCCTGGCCCGTGAGTTCGCCGTGTCCGGCCTGCGGATGGTGGCCGCCGGTGCCAAGGACGGCAAGGTCATCGCCGCCAACATGTGGGGCAAGGTCAAGACCGTGCTGCAGATGCTGACCATCATCTTCTACTACTTCGGCATCGCATTGACCTGGGGCAATTCCGTTATGATAGGCGCTGACTGCGTGTTCCTCTCTTACTGGCTGTGCTGGCTGGTGGCCATTGCCACCGCCATCTCCGGCATCAAGTACCTGTGGGACAACCGCAGCTTCATCAATACCGCAAAATGATCAAGAAGATCGCCATTCTCTGTTCCATTTTCCTGAACCTCTGCATCGTGCGGTGGGAGCCGGTGGCCATCCGGATGACCTGGGAAGCGGTGGGCAGCCAGACCTTCACCTTTTACACCGAGAACTCCAATGTCTTTGCGTTCTTTGTCTGCCTGCTGGTGGCGGTGTGTCAGGTGATCTGCCTGTTCACGGGGCGGCAGCTGCCCCGCTGGGTCAAGACGCTCAAGTACATTGCCACCTGCTGCCTGACCATGACCTTTCTGACCGTGGTGTTTGTGCTGGGGCCCTACTGTGCCGACCAGGGCGGCGTGATGTTTCTGCTGACCGAGAGCTCCATGCTCTACCACCACCTGCTCAACCCGCTGTGTGCCTTTGTCTCCTTTGTCCTGCTGGAACGGGAGCCAAAGCTGCCTGCGCGGTGCGTTCCGCTGGCGTTGGTCCCCACGATGCTCTATGGCTCTGTGGCCCTCTGGGCCAATTACCAGCGGCTCATCACCGGGCCTTACCCGTTCCTGCTGGTCTATCAGCAGACCACCCGGCAGACGGTGCTGTGGTGTGCGGCCATCCTGGCCATGAACCTGCTCTACGCCTGGCTTGTCTGGCGGCTGGGCGGGAACTGCCGCAAAAAGAGAAATGTGGGCTTGCTTTTCAGAAGCTGAGCTGCAAAAAAGGCTCTCTGCCGTCTTGGCAGAGAGCCTTTTCTCGTGTTTTGCTTACAGCAGGGGGATCCCGGCCTTTGCGCAGGCCGCGCGGGTGGCCTCGTCCCAGACGCTTGCCTGTACCTCGCCGATGTGGGCGCTGCCCAGCAGCAGCATGCACAGACGGCTCTGGCCGATGCCGCCGCCGATGGTGTAGGGCAGCTCGCCGCTCAGCACTGCCTTGTGGAAGGGCAGGGTGCGGCGGTCGTCACAGCCTGCCATGGTCAGCTGCCGGTCCATGCTCTCGGGGCTGACGCGGATGCCCATGCTGCTCAACTCGTAGCTGCACTGCAGGGGCTCGTTCCAGAACAGCAGGTCGCCGTTCAGGTCCCAGTCGTCGTAGTCGGGGGCGCGGCCGTCGTGGGGCTTGCCGCTCTTCAGGGGAGCACCGATCTTCATCAGGAAGGTGGTGCCGTTCTCCTTTACAAAGGCGTTCTCGCGCTCCTTCGGGGTCAGGTCAGGGTATTTGTCCTCCAGCTCCTGGGTGGTGATAAAGGTCACGTTGGGGGTGTGCAGGGGCAGATCCTGCAGCTGGGGGAACATGGCGTGCAGATTCATCTCGGTGGCGCAGACAGCCGACACGATGGAGCGCACCACATTCTTCAGGTAGGCCTCGCTGCGGTCCTCCTCGCGGATGACTTTCTCCCAGTCCCACTGGTCCACATAGACGGAGTGGAGATTGTCCAGCTCCTCGTCCCGGCGGATGGCGTTCATGTCGCAGTACAGGCCCTTGCCCACGCGGAAGCCGTAGTCCTTCAGGGCCTTGCGCTTCCACTTTGCCAGCGACTGCACCACCTGTGCCTCGATGCCGCTGTCCCGGATGTCAAAGGTGACCTTGCGTTCCACGCCGTTCAGGTCATCGTTCAGGCCGGTGGAAGCCTCCAGAAACAGCGGAGCCGACACGCGGTAGAGGTTCAGCGTGGCACACAGGGTGTCGGCAAACAGCCGCTTCACGGTGCCGATGGCACGCTGGGTGTCGTACAGGTTCAGCGCGGGTGTGTAGTTCTGCGGGATCATCGTTTTGCTCATAACAGTTTACCCCTCTCTTTCCGTTCTCCGCCGCCGAATTGCGGCACCGGAACGGCTTTCCCTTTAATACAGTAAATTATGGCACAATTTCAGAGCGTTGTAAAGGGGAGAACGCAAAGCCGGTGCAATTCGGGAGCTTACGCCTCTGCCACAGCCTCGATCTCGCACAGGACACCCTTGGGCAGATCCTTGACAGCAACGCAGCTGCGGGCGGGCTTGGAGGTAAAATACTTTGCGTAGACCTCGTTGAAGGCGGCAAAGTCGGCGATATCGGCCAGGAAGCAGGTGGTCTTGATGACCTTGTCATAGCCGGAACCGGCGGCTTCCAGGATCGCACCCACGTTCTTGCAGCTCTGCTCGGTCTGGGCGGCGATGCCTTCGGGCACAATGCCGTCCGCGGGGTTCACAGGGATCTGGCCGGAGGTGTAGACAAAACCTCCGGCGATGAAGCCCTGGGAGTAGGGGCCGATCGCGCCGGGAGCTTTTTCAGTAGCGATGACTTTCATGGAAAATACCTTCTTTCTGTGTGTTTGATGGTTTTTCTCTCCTCAGGGAGAAAAAATCTGCTGCTTGAAGTCTACACCATGCGGCGGGATGTGTCAATCCGGGAGGGACTTTTTGCCCGCGCGGCCTTTACAAGCAGGCAAAAAGGCGGTATCCTTAATCTACTGATACACAACCCTTCAGGAGGAACCCATGGATATCCGCCAGCTGCACTATTTTCTGGTTTTGTGCGAAGAAATGAACTACACCCGCGCGTCACAGCGGCTGTTTCTGTCGCGGCAGGCCCTGCGGCAGAGCATCACGGCGCTGGAAGCCGAGCTCTGTGGCCCGCTGTTCGTCAGCGCCCACCACAAGCTCTCGCTCACCGAGCGGGGGTTGAGCCTGCAGCGCCATGCGGCCCCGGTGGTGGAACAGTTCCAGCAGATGCAGGCGGCCCTCCATGCGGAGATCCAGTCGGCCCAGCCGGTGCGCATCGGCATCAGTGTCTCGCTGGTGCCGGACTACTTGCCCGGGCTGGAGACCCAGCTGGACAAGTTCCGCCAGCAGTACCCCCACATTGAGATGCGGTTCCGCCTGCTGGAAAACGATGCCGTGGCCGATGGTGTGGAGCAGGGCGAGCTGGACGCGGGCCTTGTGATGGATCTGGGCACGGCGGCCCCGGTGCTGGCCCGCACCACCCTGCGGGCAGACCCGGCCTGCCTGCTGGTGCCGCGCGGCCATCCCCTCTGGGAGAAGGAGCGGGTGCCGCTTTCGGCCCTGCGGGGCCAGAGGGTGCTGCTGCCCAGCCTGCGGCAGGATCTGTTCAGCCCCCTGTGGGATGCCTGCGCCCGGGAGGGCTTTGCGCCCAACGCGGAGGTCGGCCCCAGCTTCTATCAGGCGTACTATCTGGTCCAGGAGCAGCTGTGCACCTGCCTGACCCGCTATGAGCCGGGAGCACGGCGGGAGCTGGACCGGGTGCGGGACGTGCTGCTGGAAGATCTGCCGCCCCTCTGCGTCTCGATGGTGCAGCGGCGCGACCACAACTCGGCCTATCTTGACCTGCTGCGGGGCTACCTGATGGAGGTCATTGGAGGCGCGGCATCCCTGCCGCCCCGGCGGGGCCGCCCGGCAAAGCCCTTCTACAACTTCCCGGTGCTGTCCAGCGCCGCCCCCAAGGCGGCACCGCAGCACCCGGCTCCGGGCACCCAGCTGCCCTTTGCGGGCGGGAACAACTTCCGGGAGCTGGGCGGCTACGAGGCCGACGAGGGCAAGCATGTCAAGTGGGGGCAGATCTACCGCGGCATTCCCACGGGACTGCTGACTGGGGCGGCTGACCGTAAGCTGCTGGACAGCCTGGGCCTGCGGCTCATCCTCGACCTGCGCAGCGAGTCCGAGGCAGCGGAGCAGCCCGACTATGTGCCCGATGGCGCGCGGCTGGTGCGCATCTGCGGGCTTTGCCACCCGGACGGAAGCGAGATCTCCTTTTCTCCCGGGGACATTGAAAAGCTGCTCAAGGGCAAGAAGGATGAGGAGCGTAACCTCGCCGATGCCATGTATCAGCAGATGCTCTTCCGCAATAAGGCCTACAAGGAGCTGTTCCGGGCGCTGGAGGCGGGCGAAACGCCGATCCTGTTCCACTGCTCTGGCGGGAAAGACCGCACCGGCGTGGCGGCCATGCTCATCCTGCTGGCGCTGGGGGCTTCCGATGAAACGATCTGTCAGGATTTTGTACGGACCAATGTCTGCCGCCGCCCGGAGCTGGAAAAGATCTGGGCCGCCCATGCCGAGGAGATCGAGGCGCATCCCGAACAGAAGCAGTTCTATCAGGGCATTGCCGGTGTCCACCCGGAGTCTGCCCCCTTTGTGTTGGACACCATCCGCAAAGAGTATGGCACCACCGATGCCTATCTTGAAGCCGAATACGGCCTGACCCCCGCCCGTCTGATGCGGCTGCGGCGGATGTATCTGGAATAATGGCTGTTTTTTTAGAAAATTCCTTTCACTTTACTTGACATTGTACCAAATGTTTCGTAATATAAGAAGTAGTATGGAATCCATGACGCTGCGTGCAGGGATCTTCCACAACCAAAGTTCAATGGGGCTTCATCTGCCCGTTTTTATATGAAAACCTTGTAGATAAAAAAGCTGCATCAGGCCGCAGGGGCAAACATGTCCTTTTTGTGCGGTGCTGTTGTCTGTTTTGTTGTTGAGAGCTTGATTTTGTATTGTTGACCCACGCCTTGCGCGGCAGCGTCTCCAGATTTTAGTTAATTTTGAACTTTAATTGTAAGGAGAGTGAACACGATGTCCCCGATCATTCTGTTGATCGTGGTCGTGGTTGCTGCTGTTGCTGCCGGCGCGGGTTATTTTATTGGTTACAACAACCGTAAAAAGACCGCCGAGGCACAGATCGGCAGCGCAGAAGCCGAGGCTACCCGCCTGGTGAACGAAGCGATCAAGACCGCTGACCAAAAAAGAAAAGAAGCTGTTCTGGAAGCCAAGGATGAGGCTTTCCGCCTGAAAGCCGAGGTCGATGCCCAGAAGGCTGAGGCCGACAAGGAGATCAAGCAGCGCCGTGCTGAGATCAGCCGCCAGGAGAACCGCATTGACCAGAAGGAAAATGCGCTGGACCGCAAGACCGAAGCCCTGGAAAAGAAGGAAGAAGAGCTCAAGAAAAAGCACGAGGAGGCCGACAGCCGTCTGGCTGAGGTGGATGCCATCCGTGCCAAGGAGATGGAGCGCCTGGAGACCCTGGCGGGCCTGAGCCAGGAGGATGCCCGCGAAGTGCTGCTGCACAAGGTGGACGAGGAGCTCACCCACGAGAAGGCTGTCCGTGTGGCTGCCTACGAGACCGACCTGAAGGAAAACTGCGATAACATCGCCCGCAACATGATCGGTCAGGCCATCAGCCGCTGCGCCGCTGACCACTGCAGCGAGACCACCGTCAGCGTGGTGCCCCTGCCCAGCGACGAGATGAAGGGCCGTATCATCGGCCGTGAGGGCCGCAACATCCGCGCGCTGGAAACTGCCACCGGCGTGGATCTTATCATCGATGATACCCCGGAGGCCATCACCCTGTCCTCCTTTGACCAGACCCGCCGCGAGGTTGCCCGCATGACGCTGGAGCGCCTGATCGGTGATGGCCGCATCCACCCCGCCCGCATTGAGGAGACGGTGGAGAAGTGCCGCCACGACCTTGAGCTGCAGATGAAGCGGGAGGGCGAGCGCGCCGTGATGGAACTTGGCATCCACGGCCTGCACCCCGACCTCATCAAGCTCATCGGCCGCCTGAAGTACCGCACCAGCTTTGGCCAGAATGCTCTGACCCACAGCATGGAGGTGGCCTGGCTGGCCGGTCTGCTGGCAGGCGAGATGGGCGTGAACGTCACGCTGGCCCGCCGTGCCGGTCTGCTGCATGATATCGGCAAGGCCCTTGACCATGAGATCGAGGGCAGCCATGTCCAGATCGGTGTGGATATCTGCCGCAAGTACAAGGAAAACACCCAGGTCATCCATGCCATTGAGGCCCACCACGGCGATGTGGAGCCCAAGACCCCGCTGGCCTTTATCATTCAGGCCTGCGATGCCATCAGCGCCGCACGTCCCGGTGCCCGCCGCGAGAACGTGGAGAGCTATGTCAAGCGTCTGGAAAATCTGGAGGAGATCTCTTCCAGCTTTGAGGGCGTGGAGCAGGCCTTTGCCGTTCAGGCCGGCCGCGAAGTCCGCATCATGGTCAAGCCCGATGTCATCAGCGATGATCAGGTCATCCTGCTGGCCCGCCAGATCGCCAAGAAGATCGAGGATACCCTCGATTATCCCGGCCAGATCAAGGTCAACGTCATCCGCGAGAGCCGCGCCATCGAGTACGCGAAGTAAGATCAGAACCAGGAGGAGCCCGTTGTGTTCGTACAGCGGGCTCCTTTTTTGTCTGTGAGTCTCTCGGGCGCGTCGTGTCAGATCTCCGGGCAGGGGGCCAGGGTTTATGAGGCTGCCTGTCTTGCCTCTCCTGCTGGGAGAGGGGTCGCCGCGAAGCAATGACAAAGAGAACTGATATAGGCTGAACAGATTTCAACTCTTAATAAAATGAAGTGAATTGAGTATAATGTTCTTCATAGAAATACAAGTAATAGCTTTAATGCGAAAATTGTCCTTGAATGAAATACAATGCAGGAGAAAAACTATACAAAAATTAGTTTCCGTTTTCGGCAGGATGTTGGACAAAGGGGAGAAATGAGCCTTTTGGGAGAACAAATTCGGCAAAAAGTCTTTTCTTTGCCGACAGATGGATGTATAATGCGGCCATGGCACAAGGGTGTGCAGAAGCTCCAGAGGGGGAGCAGAGCCCCTTGTGCATTTTCAGAAATTGATGCTTTATCAGTGTAGAGCATTAAAGAGAGGGGAAAACATATATGAAATTCGATCGTCGTATTTCGCGCCGCAGCTTCCTGGCAGCTGCCGGTGTCACCTCTGCCGCGCTGGCTCTGACAGCCTGCGGCGGCTCTTCCAGCTCCACGGCTGCATCTTCTGCAGCCAGCGGCGCTTCCTCTGCTGCGGCTGGCACCGCACAGGGCGGCACCCTGAACATCATGCTGGAGACCGAGGTCCAGTCTCTGGACCCCCAGGTAGCCACCGACGGCACCTCCTTTGAGGTCATCGCGGATTACACCGATGGCCTGATGCAGATGGATGCTGACGGTGCAGCAGTTCCCGCCATGGCGGAGACTTATGACATCAGCGAGGACGGCAAGACCTACACCTTCCACCTGCGCGATGCAAAGTGGTCCAACGGTGAGGCCGTGACCGCCGCTGACTTTGTGTTCGGCTGGCAGCGCGCCGTAGACCCAGCTACCGCTTCCGAGTATTCCTACATGCTGTCCGACATTGGTCAGGTGGTCAACGCCGCTGAGATCATTGCCGGTGAAAAGCCTGTTACCGACCTGGGCGTGACCGCAGTGGATGACAAGACCCTGGAGGTGCAGCTGAACGTTCCTGTCAGCTACTTCCTGAGCCTGATGTACTTCCCCACCTTCTACCCGGTGAACGAGGCCTTCTACAACACCTGCGCCGACACCTTTGGCACCAGCCCCGAAACGGTGCTGTCCAACGGCGCGTTCGTGCTGACCGATTATCAGCCCGCCGCCACCGCCTTTGCGATGGAAAAGAACCCCGATTACTATGATGCGGATAAGATCGCTCTGGACGGTCTGGCCTATCAGGTCATCAAGGACAGCCAGCAGGCTCTGATGAGCTATCAGACCGGCACGCTGGATATCACCCTGCTGAACGGTGAGCAGGTCGATCAGGTCAAGGATGATCCCGAGTTTACCAGTGTGGGTGCCGGTTACCTGTGGTACATCAGCCCCAACATCGACGCTGTGCCTGATTTGGCAAACCTGAACCTGCGCAAGGCCATGACCTTTGCGCTGGATCGTGATGCCATTACCGGCGATGTGCTGAAGGATGGCTCCACCCCCGCATACACCGCTGTTCCCGCACAGTTTGCAACCGGCCCCGACGGCAGCGATTTCAGCGCCGACCAGACCAAGTTTGCAGATGACTGTGCTTATGACCCCGAGAAGGCCAAGGAGCTCTTTGAGACCGCCAAGGCTGAGCTGGGCAAGGATACCTTCACCTTTGATATGGTGGTGGATGCTGACGATGCACCCCAAAAGGTGGCTCAGGTCGTCAAGGAGCAGTTGGAGACCACGCTGGAGGGCCTGACCATCAACCTGACCGTGGAGCCCAAGAAGCAGCGCGTGCAGGATATGCAGGACGGCACCTTTGAGCTGGGCCTGACCCGCTGGGGCCCCGACTACGCTGACCCCATGACCTATCTGGGCATGTGGGTGACCGGCAACTCCAACAACTACGGTCTGTGGAGCGATGCCGACTACGATGCCATCATTGACGAGTGCACCACCGGTGATCTGTGCACCGACCCCGAGGGCCGCTGGGCTGCCCTGTACGAGGCAGAGCAGATCGTTCTGGAGCAGGCGGTCATCTTCCCCCTGTACGGCCAGTGCAACGCCGAGATGATCTCCTCTTCCGTCAAGGGTGTCGAGCATCACCCCTGCGCTCTGAACCGTGTGTACAAGAACACCACCAAGAGCGAGTAAACAACTGAATCGCTGAACAAGGCCGCACAGTGGCCCGCAAAGAGCCACTGTGCGCCTTTTTGGCATTGTGCCTGTCCGCGGCAGACGAACGACTGACCGCGAGATCCCGGAAGGAAAAGGGGGTCCACCCGACGTGAAAAAATATACGCTCAAGCGAATCCTGACCTCGCTGTTCACACTGCTGGCAATTTTGCTGGTGCTGTTTATCCTGATGCAGCTGATGCCCGGTTCGCCCTTCAATGATGAAAAGCTGACGCCCGATATGCGGGCTGCCCTGTACGCAAAGTACGGCCTGGATCAGCCCATCTACATCCAGTTTTTCCGCTATGTGGGCAATATGCTCCGGGGAGATCTTGGCGTGAGCTATAACATCTCCAAGAATACACCCATCTCCCAGCTCATCCAGAGCCGCCTGCCCATCTCCATTCAGGTGGGCGGCATGGCTGTGACGCTGGGTGCCGCTGTGGGCCTGGTGCTGGGCATCATTGCCGCACTCAAGCGGGATACCATTTTTGATACCATCGCCACCATCATCTCGGTCATCGGCGTGTCGGTGCCTTCCTATGTGTTCGCACTGGCCCTGAGCTATGCCTTTGGCTTCAAGCTCCGCTGGTTCCCAATGCTGTTCTCCGCCAAGGATGTCTTTGGCTCCAGCGTCCTGCCCAGCATCTCGCTTTCCATGTTCACCATGGCCTCCATTGCCCGCTTTACCCGCAGTGAGATGATCGAAGTCCTTGATTCCGATTACATGCTGCTGGCCGAGAGCAAGGGCATCTCCGGCCCGGCGCTGATCTTCCGCCATGCCCTGCGCAATGCCCTCATCCCCATCATCACGGTGCTGGCACCCCTGATCGTGGATCTGATGACCGGCTCGCTGGTGGTGGAAAAGATCTTCGCCATTCCCGGCGTGGGCAGCCTGCTGGTCACGGCCATCCAGTCCAACGATTACAACGTGGTCATTGGCCTGAGCTTTATCTACAGCGCCATGTACATTGGCATCATGCTGGTCGTTGACCTGCTCTACGGCATCATCGATCCGCGCATTCGTCTGGCAAAGGGGGATGACTGATATGGCAGAAAAAGCGATCCGCCTGGGCGGCGAATCCACAGCGGATGCCATCGTCAGCGCGGTGGATTCCTTGTATCCCGAGCACACCTTTGAGGACAAGGAGTTTGCCCTCAAGCACAACGACGATGAGATCGCCGTGGATACCAACTTTGCGGCCCAGAGCTTCTGGAAGGATGCCATCCTCCGCTTTTTCGGCAAGAGGAGCGCCGTGCTGGGCCTGATCCTGATCGTCGTCATCGTGCTGCTGGCCGTTTTTGGCCCGGGCATGAACAGCTATACCTACTCCGGCCAGGATCTGAGCCAGAAGAACTTTGCTCCCCGTGTGCCGGGCATCGAGCGCCTCGGCATCCTGGACGGCAGCGAGAAGATGAGCACCACCACCGGCAGCAAGAGCGTCAACGCCTATGTGGAAAAGGGCAAGGACGATGTCTACTACTGGTTCGGCAGTGACCTGTACGGCCGCGATATCTGGACCCGCACCTGGGAGGGTGCCCGTGTCTCCCTGATCATCGCGGTGGCCGCCGCTGTCATCGATATGGTCATCGGCATGAGCTATGGCCTGATCTCCGGCTACTTTGGAGGCAGGGTGGATATGGTGATGCAGCGCTTCCTTGAGGTGGCCAACGGCATTCCCCGCCTGGTCATTGTTACGCTGCTGCTGCTGGTGCTGCAGCCCGGCATGGTCACCATCATCTTTGCCCTGATGCTGACCGAGTGGGTGGGCATGAGCCGCATCGCCCGCGCCGAGATGCTCAAGCTGAAGGACCAGGAATTCGTGCTGGCCTCCCGCACGCTGGGTGCAGGCAGCTTCTTCATCATCTTCAAGGAAGTGCTGCCCAACATCATCGGACCCATCATCACGCAGGTCATGTTCAGCATCCCCACCGCCATCTTTACCGAAGCATTCCTGTCCTTTGTGGGTCTGGGCATCCCGGTGCCCCAGTGTTCGCTGGGTTCTTTGATCAGTGAGCTGTACAACAGCTTCACCACCCACCCCTATCAGATCATTCCGCCTATTGTGGTGATGAGCCTGCTGATGCTCAGCTTCAATCTGGTGGCCGATGGTCTGCGTGAGGCCCTGGACCCCAAGATGAAGAGTATGTAAGGAGGAACACCCCATGCCTGAGAATAAAAAAGAACAGGTCTTGTCGGTGCGAGACCTTGATATCACTTTTAAGACCACCGCAGGCCCGGTGCACGCCATCCGGGGTGTGAACATCGACCTGTACAAGGGCGAGACCGTTGCGCTGGTGGGCGAGTCCGGCTCCGGCAAGTCCGTGACCATGAAGGCCGCCATGGGCATTCTGGCCAAGAACGCCACCGTGAACAGCGGCTCCATCCAGTTCAGCTACCACCATGCAGACGGCTCTCCCGAGACGGTGGATCTGCTGCAGAAGGACAAAAAGTGGATCCGCCGCCACATCAATGGCAAGCGCATTGCCATGGTGTTCCAGGACCCCATGACCAGCCTTGACCCCACCATGACCATCGGCAAGCAGATCATGGAGGGAATGCTCTGGCACTTCAAGATGCCCAAGGCCGAGGCCTACAAAAAGGCACTGGAGCTGCTGGAGGAGGTGGGCATCACCGATGCGGAAAAGCGGATGAAGAATTACCCCCATCAGCTGTCCGGCGGTATGCGCCAGCGCGTGGTCATTGCCATTGCCCTGTCCTGCGACCCCGACCTGCTCATCTGCGATGAGCCCACCACGGCGCTGGACGTGACGATCCAGGCCAAGATCCTGGAGCTGATCCGCAGCATCCAGAAGGAGCGCGGCATCTCGGTCATCTACATCACCCACGACCTGGGCGTTGTGGCAAAGGTGGCCGACTATGTGGATGTTATGTACGCGGGCAAGATCGTGGAGACCGGCACCATTGACGAGATCTTCTACGACCCCAAGCATCCCTACACCTGGGGCTTGCTGTCGGCCATGCCCGATCTGGACACCGCCGATGACCGTCTGTACACCATCCCGGGCTCTCCGCCGAACCTGCTGCATGAGAAGCCGGGCGATGCCTTTGCACCCCGCAACCGCTTTGCCCTGCACATCGATGATGAAGTCGATCCTCCCATGTTCAAGATCAGCGAGACCCACTATGCGGCCACCTGGCTGCTGGACCCCCGGGCCCCCAAGGTGGAAATGCCGCCGGAGCTGGCCCAGCGCATCAGCCGCATGAAAGCGGATGCAGAAAAGATCAAGGAGGCGGAATAAATGGCTGCACAGAGCGCGACCCCGCTTCTGAAAGTAGAGGGCCTGAAACAGTATTTCAAGGTGAACAAGAACTTCACCGTTAAGGCTGTGGAGGATGTGAGCTTTGAGATCTACCCCGGCGAGACCTATGGTCTGGTGGGCGAATCCGGCTCCGGCAAGTCCACCATCGGCCGAAGCATCATCCGGCTGTACGATCCCACCGCAGGCAAGATCACCTTTGACGGGCAGGACATCAGCGGACACCTGAGCCACGCACAGAACAACACCCTGCGCACCCAGATGCAGATGATCTTCCAGGACCCCATGGCCAGCCTGAACCCCCGCAAAAAGGTGGAGGACATCATCGGCGAGGGATTGGACATCCACCACATGTACAAGACCCCGGCGGAGCGCCGGGAGAAGGTGGAAAAAATTCTGGCCAAGGTGGGCCTTGCCCCGGAGCACGCCGAGCGCTATCCCCACCAGTTTTCGGGCGGCCAGCGCCAGCGCGTGGGCATCGCCCGCGCCCTGATCATGAACCCCAAACTCATCATTGCCGATGAGTGCATCTCGGCACTGGATGTATCCATTCAGGCGCAGGTGGTCAACCTGATGAAGGATATCCAGCAGGAGACCGGCACGGCCTACCTCTTCATCGCCCATGACCTTTCCATGGTCAAGTATATCTCTGACCGCATCGGGGTGCTCCATCTGGGCCACCTGCTGGAGACCGGCACCACCGAGGAGATCTTTGAGCATCCCATCCACCCCTACACCCGGAGCCTGCTGTCGGCCATCCCGCTGCCCAACCCTGTTGTGGAAAAGCGCCGCGTGGCCGAGACCTACGATTACGCCGCCTCCGGCATCGATTACAGCCTGGGTACCAGCCACCATGTTGCGGGCAGCCACTACGTCAAGTGCACAGACGCAGAGTTTGCCCAGTGGTGCAGGTAGACCATATCCTCCCAGCAAATGCAAAGCGCCCCCGCTCACCGGTGTTTCCGGCAGGCGGGGGCGCTGCTTTTTGTAGGAAGTTCAGAAGGTCAGCCGCATCTGGTACCACACCACGCCGCCGTGGGTGGAGCCGGAAACGCCTTCGCTGACAAAGCCGAAGCCGGCGTAATAGTGCACGAGCCTGTCCTTGCAGGTGAGCACCAGCCCCCTGCGGCCCTGAGCCTTTGCATCGGCGATGGCCCGGCGGAGCAGCTGCCCGGCCAGGCCCTGCTTCCGGTATTCGGGCAGGGTGTTCACCCCAAAGATCATCTGCCACGCCCCATGCGCATCGTGCAGGGAAGCGTCAGCGTACATCTCGTCTGTCAGGTCGGGGGTATCGGTCACAAAGCCGTCCACAAAGGAGACGAGCTTCTCGTCCTCAAACAGCAGCCAGAAGTGGTCGGCGTAATGGGTCAGCCGCCCGGCAAATTCTTCTTTTGTGGCCGCCTCCGCAGCCGGGAAGCAGGCCGCCTCCACGGCGGCAATGGCATCCAGATCTTCAAAGGTGGCAGTACGGATCTTTTGCATAGTCATTCTCCAGAGTTTGATTTGTTGAGCTGAGTATACCACATCATCCCGCAAAGCGCCAGCGAAATAAAAAGAACCACCGACCGAAGTCGATGGTTCTTTTCCTCGGGTGGAGCAGGGGCCATCCGGGACTTCGCTTCTCAAGCTCCTGCGAGTTTCCGAAGTGCTCTTGTTGGGGCGTGCTTGTCGGGGCAACGCCCCTCCATCTGCTGTCGCAGACCGCGCTGCCGCTTAAAAGCCCCACTGGGGCTTTCATTGCTTCGCTGCGCTTCGCAAACGCGGTCCCACCCCAAACCCTGCCGGGAACGTGTATGGCAAACTGGAAGTTGTAAATACATGTTTTCCCAAGTTCTTTTGCCATATCATGTATTCTTGAATTTAACATCAAATCTACAATTCTATCAGGCTCTTACTTTTCCATTTTCCACTCTTCCATCTAAGCACCATTCCAATTGCTCTAGCGCACTCATCACCCGCCATGGCAATATATGCTCCTACCGCCAGAAGTCCCATGTGTATTCCAAGAAAATATGTTCCACCAACTGCAAACAGATACATAAATATTGCACCAATTATAACTGGAAAAATAGCATCTCCACTTGTTTTTAATGCCTGTCCATATACAAGATTTGTCACTCTTCCAAATTCAAGGAATATATCTACTATCAACAATTTTACTACAAGCTCAATCATCTGTGTATCATCCGTAAATATATGAACGATAAAACGTCCGGTCATTGCAAATGTCACAGAAAAGCACGTTGCTGTTACAAGACCATATATCACAGCTTTCCGTGTACCCCTGTCGCATTCCTCATACTTCTTTGCCCCGATTCTCCAGCCAGTCATAATAGCATTTGCCTGTGCAAGTGCTGCCCCCACACAATATGAGAAATTGGCTATCTGCATAGCATACGAACGAGCTGTAACATTCATTCCATCCGTATCCATCTGGTTCATAAAACGCACTATAAATGTCATTGCTACATTATAAAGTGCTGTCTCAAATGCAGAAGGAAACCCAATCTTAACAATCTGTGCAAGTATCCTTCGTGGTTGTTCACGTTCAGGACTCTGCTTTGCTTTTATAAGTACAGCCCCCATTGCCGCTACAATAATAAGATTCACAGCTTTTGAAATAACTGTTGCAGTAGCAACTCCCATGACTCCCCAGTGAAACACAAACAGGAATACTGAATTCAGTATAATATTAATTACATTACCGACAACTGTCCCTATCAAGGAATGTTTTGTATATCCAAATACTCTTAAATAGCTGGAAAAAATAGGAATAAGCGCATTTAAAAAGCTTGCGCCTCCAACAATTTTAAGATATGTTTCAGCTGATTCAAGCAAAGCAGGAGCAATACTCACTGCCCTCAGTATCCCTCCTGAAAAGACAGCAAGAACAACAGATATCAAGATACCTGTCAGTGCATTAAATACAAGTCCAAGCTGTCTCGCCTGATATGCAATTCCAGGTCTTCCAGCCCCGATATTCTGTGACATCACCGCTACCATACCAGATGATATTACCCCGAACATAATGATAAAAACACCTATATATGTATTTGCTGTTCCGACAGCCCCAACAGCCTGGTCGCTTACTGATGATAACATCAGTGTATCAACCATACCTGAAAGCATATAAAATAAAGTTTCCAGACATATTGGCACAGATAGTTGTGTCAACGTTTTTCTTTCACCTTGCATGTTTTCCTCCACAAATTCCGAGTTGTTGAACTAAGCCGAGTATACCACACCATCCCGCAAAGCGCCAGCAAAACAAAAAGAACCACCGATTGAAGTCGATGGTTCTTGTCCCCGGGTGGAGCAGGGGCCATCCGGGACTTTACTTCTCAAGCTCCTGCGAGTTTCCGAGGTGCTCTTGTTGGGCGTGCCTGTCGGGGCAGCGCCCCTCCATCTGCTGTCGCAGACCGCGCTGCCGCTTAAAAGCCCCACTGGGGCTTTCATTGCTTCGCAAACGCGGTCCCACCCCAAACCCTGCCGGGAACGTGTACGGTAAACGGGAATTTAGTAACGCAAAAGAAAATATATGACATACACCCAACTAAGTAATCCATGAAAAATCGCCCAACCGACAGACTTCCACGTTGTATAACTAATAACCATAGCTAATGCACTTCCAAAAGTTATTCCCGATTTTACCGTTTTCTTGACATTCATTGATTTATTATCTTCCATGTTTGTTTCCTCCACAACTTCCGAGTTGTTGAACCAAGCTGAGTATACCACACCATCCCGCAAAGCGCCAGCAAAACAAAAAGAACCACCGACCGAAGTCGATGGTTCTTTTCCACGAGTGGAGCATTGTCCACAGCACTCGAACCCAACACTTCCTCACGGGTGACCGTTTTGGCATCATCCGTGAAGTTGAAATTGAGTACGACCCGGTCATCAAAGACGTAGACCGAGTTGACA
>OGUD01000618.1_pt1 | contig 27780 bp, 30 predicted proteins | sample 1573671 | NCBI WGS metagenome assembly OGUD01 (sample SAMEA2582065, study PRJEB24529) | metagenome | biome: Human gut stool | place: China | collected 2011 | reverse complement strand
AAACAGGGGTCTGGAAGCCTTGTAAAATCAGGGCTGAAGATTCCGAGAAGATATAATCTAGGAAAGGAGGAGTTAAATGCAAAATAGAAATTTTAGAAAAATCGTGATATTAGTATGTATATGTTTACTTTCAACACCAATAGCAACTATTATTTCCGATTGTATAGACGTAACTACCACTGAATACGCTATAAGCAGAATTTCTAATTACTCATGGAGCATTAGATTTGCATGTCTTATGTTATCTATGTATTTTATTTTTGACAGAAAGGGGAACTAATCTATGAAGAAAATAGTATCGTTATTGTTAGCAACGGCTGTAGTATTAACTAGCAACACTTTAAGTGTTCATGCAGAGACAAAACAAGAAAATTTACCTGATAGTGAAGTTGTTGAAGAATTTAATGTCTTTAATACAGATGTTATCGAAACAACTGAAGAAATACCTGATATTCAAACAAGAAGTCATATTACATATAAAGTGACAAAATTAAATCGGACAAGCGAAATAGGAGCGTACACAGGACAATCTGTTTCGGGAGAACCTGGTGTAACTATTTCTTTAAGTCAAATGAAAGCAACTTCTTTTTCAGCAAGTTCAAATGTTGCATGGAATGTAAAAGGAAAAGCACAAGCCACATTAGGTTTTAATTTCAGCAAGAGTTATACAATAGGGCATTCGGGTTCACGAAAAGTCCCTAGCACACACAATGGTAGGAAAGTTAAAAGAGCCGAACTGAAAGCTTATAGATTGTATGACAAACATACTTTTAAAGTAACGTGGACAAGTATTCATGTAAAACAACCTCAATATTACGGTACATATTGGGCAAAAAAACCAAGTGGTTACCATTATAAAATGGTATATTATTACAAATAAACAAATGTGTTCTGAAATTGATTTCGTCGAAACAGTGAAAAGAAGACTAGATATTTAAGTAATCTAGTCTTCTTTTCTTAGTTTTATATCATATCAAGGCTCGGTCAATCGTGGTAAATTCGTGGTAAAATGGTTATTTTTCTATACTTTAAAATGATTGAAAGTATAGTGTTTATATGGATAATCAAAAATTATATATATAATTTCTATTAATACCATGTACATAAACTTGTCAATTCTAGCTTGTTATTTGTTTCACTTTCCATTATACTTAGCCATAGAAAGAACTCTATACAAGAAAGGAACTATTTTTATGAGTGAAATACATATCAGCGAAAAACATTTTACTTCTGCCCCGACAGACGGAAATCGTCTGCCAAAAGAGATGGCAGTATATGAGCTATTGGATAAACTAAAAATCCCATATGAAGGAGTAGACCACGATGTTGCCGGCACAATGGAAGAATGTGCTGCTGTTGACGAAGCCCTTGGGGTTACAATGTGCAAGAATCTATTCCTGCGCAATCAGCAAAAAACAACCTTTTTCCTGTTATTGATACCGGGAGACAAAAAATTCATGACGAAAGATCTTTCGAAGCAGCTTGGCATCTCAAGACTTTCTTTTGCCGAGCCGGAATATATGGAAAAATTTCTGAATATCACTCCTGGATCCGTAAGTGTTCTCGGACTGATGAACGACAAAGACTGGTACGTAGACCTTCTGATTGACAAGGACTTAATGAATGATGAATATATCGGATGCCACCCATGTATCAATACTTCCAGTCTCAAGATCAAAATGGATGATATTATCAAAAAATTTCTAAAATATACCGGACACCGTCCAAGATACGTAAAATTGTAACAGCTTTCTAGGAGGAAACACAATGATTCAGGTTGACAGTCTAAGTAAGTCATATGGTAAGAAAATGGCACTTGATCATATAACCGCTTCCATTCACGATGAACACATTTTCGGTCTGCTGGGGACAAATGGCGCGGGCAAAAGTACCTTTTTAAAAATATTAAGCGGTATTCTAAAGCCTGATTCCGGAACTGTCATCATCGATGACCATCCTGTATTTGAAAACGAACTTACAAAAGCAGATATTTGTTTTTTATCCGATAATCCATATTTTTTCCCAAATGCGACTCCTCATACTATGGCGCATTACTACAGCCTTGCTTACTCACAATTTGATACGCTCCGCTTTGAAGAGCTCGCCAGACAATTCCATATAGATATACAAGAAAAAATCAGCGATTTTTCAAAAGGAATGAAAAAACAAGTCTCTATTTTGCTCGGCATCTGTGCAAACACAAAATATCTTTTCTGTGACGAGACGTTCGACGGTTTAGACCCTGTTGTTCGCCAGTCTGTAAAAGGTATTTTTGCAGCTGAACTTTTAAATAGAAATTTCACGCCGGTCATCTCCTCACACAATCTGAGAGAATTGGAAGATATCTGTGATCATATCGGACTTTTACACAAAGGCGGAATACTTTTATCTCAAGATTTAGAAGACTTGAAATTCCATGTCCACCGCCTGCAGTGTGTGATTGAAGATCCTGTCGCAGAAGAAGAACTTCTCAGACAGTTAGAAATTCTGCACCGCGAAAAACGTGGTTCACTGACTACCATCGTTGCACGCGGAACTCGTGAGGAAATTTTAGAAAGGGTCAATACAAAATCGCCTCTTTTTGCTGAGGTATTACCCCTTTCATTAGAAGAAATCTTTATTAGCGAAACGGAGGCTGCCGGATATGACATCAAAAATTTCATGTATTAAATTTATAAAAGAAGATTTGCGCCAAAGGACTTGGCTGATTGCAATTCTTTCCACCGTAACATTTTTATTTCAGCCTCTGATGCTTATTATCGGGATCAATGAAAAGAAAAATTGGATAAACACTGTTTCTCCGGGCTTTACCATGAAAGATTTTAAATTTTGGTTATTTAATTTCATGGGATTTAATAATAACGCTGTTGTCTTTTGTGTGATTTTATTTGCAATCCTTTGTGGGGTGTCTGGTTTCTATTATCTGCATTCCAAAGAAAAACTAAATCTTATACACAGTTTGCCAATCCGACGTGAGAGACTATTTTTTATCCAATTTGTAAGTGGATTTCTTATTTTTCTGATTCCATTTACGCTAAATCTGTTAGTCAGCATGCTAAGTATTTCCTTTCAGGGATACATGTCCTTAGAATTATTAAAAGTAAGTTTTGCTGCATTTGGAATACATGTTTTGTTTTTCTTATTCTTATATACACTTACCGTTTTTTCTATGATTATGACAGGGAAATTATTGATTGGACTCATTGTCACACTTAGCCTTTTTTCATACGGAACTCTTATTATTGCACTTTTCCGATTATTGGCGATACGCTTTTTCTCTACATATTTTTTGAAAGTTGACGCTTATTGGTTTAGTTGGTTCAAATCACTTTATATAACAACTGATGGAAGCGACGGGCTTTCTTCTCCTTTGTTAGCTTATATTTCCACGTTAAACCAAATGTCTAACCAGACAGTTCCGTACAAGTTAATTCTTTTTTCAGTGATTGGAACAGTCGTATTTTTACTGCTTGGGATTTTTTTGTATCGATTGCGCCCTACAGAAACTGCCGGGAAACCTATCGCGTTTCCAAAAGCAGAATCTGTACTGAAAATATTATTGAGCATTCCGCTTGGAATCTGCGCTGCATTTTATCTTGATAGTTTAGCGAATCAAGCTTCCAACAATATTGTAATTTTTATACTTGCTATATTATGCACATTTATTTTTGCAATTGTAATTGAATTTATTTATACAATGGACTTAAAACATTTATTTGCCAAAAAGGGGGCTTTATTGCTTTCTGTCAGTCTTGCATTCGGAATTACTGCAATCTACAAATTTGATTTGTTCAAATATGATAACTACATTCCGAAAAAAAATGAGATCGAGAGCATCGCAATTTACATGGAAGATTTTAATACTCGTTTTAACTATCCAATTCCTACCAATGTCCAGTCAATCAAAGACTTTTTAGATTCTTCTGCACTAAAAGACTTTGATCCAGTTTATCAGCTCGCTCAAAAAGGGGCAGCCACATTTGATATGACGGACGAAACTGCTCAATATGTAAATTTGAAATACAACTTAAAAAATGGGCGAAGTGTTTACAGAATGTATCTGATTAACAAAACTGATGCGCAAAACTGTGCCAAATACCTTCTAAACAATCAACAATATAAAGAAGCATTGTTTCAGACTAATTTGTATTCTTCTTTAGACTTTCAATATGCGGAGGTAACTGATATTTACCAATCCACGAGTAAACTGAATATTTCAGCTGCTCAAATGAAGACGTTGTTGGATATTTATCAAAAAGATCTGGTCAATGCCAGCTATTTTGATTTGACCAATCAATTTCCAAGCGGAACTATTAATTTTGCTCCGAAGAATTCGTCTGATACATACATGCGACCACTTTTTTGCAGTTTTACAAACACATATGACTATTTAAAAGAACTTGGCTATGACCTTCCAACAAAAATAGCGTTAGATAATGTGCAACGCATTGAAGCAACGAATCAAGACAATCAAAAAAATATTGTTTTCAATACTCCGGAATACATTGCAAAGATTCTTCCAAAACTCACATGGGTTCCCTACTATTTCTATAAAAAACCGATTGAATTTATTGTAACATTTAAAAGCAACATTTATAGTTCTTCCAATCTATTTTATCTGAACTCCGAACAAATTCCAGATTGTCTCAAAGATCTTCTTAATTAAGAGAAAAGTCTCTTACGCATCAGCCCTGATGTAAGAGAGACTTTTCTTATATCGGAATACTGTCTCTTACGCACAGTGCTCCATATCCCACCTGCGGATTCGGATACTCTGTGAATCCAGGCAGCGGTCTCGCTCCCCTTTGCATATATGCCTTTACCTTTTCTCCATATAAATACGGATCATTTTCCTTAATGATTCCCCACTCCATCATAAGCGCCGCTCCTCCGGTTACAAACGGTGTGGCAAATGATGTCCCACTGAAGCTTGCATATGTGCCACTAGTCGTCGGTGCTGTAACATTCACACCTGGCGCAACAATATCCGGCTTTGATAATCTCCCTGTCCCCCTTTGTCCGCGTCCTGAGAAATCCACATAGGAAAAAGTAAGTGCATCGTATGCCCCCACACCGATTGTACGCGAAGCTGTGGATGGTATCGTGAGTGTTCCGGTCTCCGTCGGGAATAAAAATGCTGTTCCCGGATTCAATACATTTTCACTCGGGAGCCACATCGCATAATTTCCTGATATAATCTTTCTCGGTGTCAACACAATCTCCCAGATGCCACTGTTGATATATACCTCTTTCGGTAGAAAATCAACATAAATTTCCTGTGCAGTACTGTATGGACTTGGTTCTCCATAATAGAGCAAAAGTTCTGTATTTCCCACAGAAAACCGCTGTGTTCCAAGCACTTCCTGAATCGGTCCTATTCTTTCCCCGGACGGTGATACAAAAGAAATATCCATGATGTCATAGTAAGCTTTCCAAATTTGAAGATTTAGCGCGGGTTCCTGCTCCTGCACTGCAAGCTGGATAACCGTTTCTTCATTTTCCCTGACAATTCCAGCTGTGTGCCCTGCACTTCTTCCTTCATTTCCCGTTCCAATACAAATCACACTCTTCCATATATTCGCAATATCCTCTATAAATCGTTCTAGTAAGCTCGTTCCGTCATGAGAACCATATGTATTTCCAAAGCAACCCCATTGCAACGGCTCTTAAGGATTTGGAAAACCGGAATGAGCGAGCCTTATACGCAAACTGGAAACCTCTGCAAATCATCAATAACAGGATGGCTCTTTTATTCCGGCACAATGCCAGTGAATCTGAACACACTCTTTTATATGTCCATCATTTTATTTTCCATCCTTTACACCGTCTTACAGAATCAGAACAATATCATTTACTCTATTCTTCCATTGAAGATGTTCCTACCATTGCTGAAAAATTACGCTATGCAAGACACATGAAAGGTTTACGACAAAAAGATATTGCAGAATATTTAAACATACACTTGTCCTTGTATAACAACTATGAAAATCCTGATTATGAACAATTCCCTGTTAGAGATTTAGAAAAACTTGCTGATTTTTATCACTTGAAAATGTCCGAACTATTAGATACATATCATCTCTTTTTATATCAGCATCAAATTTCCTCTCTGAAATCTTTTCGCAAAGATAATTCACTGACTCAGCGACAACTTGCAGACATTTTAGGCGTATCGAGAACCGCTTTGCAATGTTGGGAAAACGGCTATCGAAATCTCCCAAAAGATATTTATAAAAAACTTCTTGAATCCGGCATGAAAATCGTTTGATTTCCTATTTATTTAATTATTTTTAACACAACGGACAAATGTTTCTTATCGTCCTCTCCTGCCCTTTTTCTTTTTAAGCGAAGCCGGGTTAGGGGAACAATTTCTTTTATCTTATTTGTCAAATAAAGACTTCTGAAAGATGAATCCGCTTCTCTTGCAACAAAAGACTGGCAGTATGTGATACCGCCAGCCTTCTACTCGTCTCTAAGTCAGCATTTCATCAATGCTTTTTATAATCATCTTCTTTTGTTCCTGTGAACACTGAAGTCTTTCTATATAGGAATATATGTATTCACTATGAGTTTCTGCCACTGCTTTTCTCAAAGCACTGATTCCCTGCCTATCTTCCGGATAATGCACGACAATCTCCATATAAACCTACCTCTTCCAACTATTTATCATATTGTATTCTATTTTTCTTCCAATATGTCTGATACCTGATTACTTAACATGTCCTTTTGAACTTCCTTGTACGTTCTTTTAAGTTCATCTGTCATAGAGTTAAACTGATTCCATCTGTCGCACTCCATGAATCCCATAACTTCTAAAGCTGTTCTTAACCAAATCAAATTTTTCATATTGTAAGAAATATCCTCTAGCAATTCCTCATTTGAAATAATATCGTTCTGTAATTCTTCTATTTTCATATCTGAAAATCTCCTTTCTCCGATAAAGTCCACTAATTTAAGTACGTTTCTTCGTTTTTACTCTTTACTGCTTACTATTTTCTTCTTTTGTTATACTGTTTATGATAAATTACATTCAGTTCTGTTCCATCTCCTGAATCATAAATACCATAAGCATTCTCGAAACATGGTTCTAATCCTTTCACACGTTCTAATGCCTGTTTATAAGTTTCTTTGTAAAGAGGTGGGGTTTTAATGCCCTTAGAGCGAGAGTATAAGCGATAATTATTTGCATAGTATGGAATTCTTTCTACTTTCTTAGATCCTGATTTTTCTTTGTTTCTATCCGAAAATAATCCCATAAAATATGCTGCAATATTATCATTATCTAAAATACGGTTTACGCAAACATATCCTTTTCTCCACATATAACTTAGTCTGCCCTTTGGTATGAATAACCTTTTTCCTCTTCTGTCTTTAATCAAAACATGCACATGCCAAACCCCTTTTTCAGTAGGTTCATAAATTACTATATATTCACATGTAGGATAAGCATATTTCAGTCTTTTCCAAAAGGCTTTAAAATCAGCAGACACATTCTCACGACTTTGCATATCCTCTCCATAAGTTAATGTGACATGTAATTCTGATTCATTTCCAGTAAAATTGTAATTGATAAGCCTTCTTAAAGTTGTATAAGCCTTATTCATATTCTTCCTCTGATTTTTCACTGAGTGACGAAATTCACATACCTCACCAGTTCTCAGATTCACATAATGGTCTTTATCCAATCTTTTAATTGCACACTTCCGTCGAATCGGTTTTTCCATCACGGTCATTTCAACAATATGATTTGTAACACATGTCGTTGAAACAGAATCATCCAGAGGAATCCTGCCGTTCACCTCCTCCCTTGAAATATAAATATTTTTGCTATGGTTTGTTCGTTGAGTCATAGCAAGACCTCCTTTTAATGTATTTCCGAGTTTTGCTTATAGCCCGGATAATACGAACTCGTTATGAGCAGAGTTCCGCATCCTCAACTTAGAATTGTTCACAATTTGTTTACATTTAAAGTGTCTACCTTTATCTTTTTATGAATGTACTCGTTTTTAGTCTTTCAAAACGTCCTCAAAATCACCTTTTTTCCTGTTGTTTTCTTAATAATCAAGTCTTACTTCTATAAAAGAAAAGAGAGACTCCATTTCTGAAATCTCTCTCGCTTCATCTTTATAAAATTGTCGAACTCGTATTTGTCCTTTTAAGAACAAATCACCGTTTTAGTCAAGCGGGCTACCAAAAAACTCCTAAAAAGTCTGTAAATGTCACTAAATGCCCTTCACGATACTTATTTAACTTCTCAACCTTTAGCAATCAATAATATGAAATTTCATTGTAAACTAAATTCACACCGTCCGGACTGCTTACTGTACAATCCAAATATCTTGCTCCTCCTGTTCCCGTCACGCTTGGACCTTCAAAAGTAATCGTATATAATTGATTTGTTGCCGATGGTCCATTCTCTAACACATCATCGTTTGATATTCTCTTTTCTAAAATCATATATGTACCATTCACATCGCCAAAATAATCTGAAAGAGAAATTGAATTTTTAATTGCACTTTCTACCAGTCCTTGATATTCATTCACATGCGATCCAAAATCTCCCCATGTTCCCTCGTAAAATATCAAATTATCAAACATTTCAAGAATTTCATTTTGTTGTGTTTCCGAACTTTCATTGATGCCCGTTTCCGTATCGTTTATTTCTGGATTATTTACTTCTGCATTTTCTTCACTACTTATTTCCAAATCCTCTTCACTGTTTTCAATCGGATTCTCTTTACTTGGTAAATCAGGATTATTTACCCATGCTTCTTCGTAATGTTCTTTCGTACAAGCACTCATCTTAAACAAAGCAGCTTCTTCCGAATCATTATAATACATTAATTCAAATACCGTTCCATCTTTGTACATATGACCATATCCGCCTGCTTCTTTCATTTTAAGATACAACTCTTGAAATTCATCTGTATCTTCACCGAATGAATCGCAAATTAATTTCCCGAACCTATCTCCTACGTTTCGATAATTCATCGGAAACTGAGCTGCAATTCCCACAATCTGTTTCGTGTCTTTTAATGCTAAAATCTGAACTCCAATATTGTCTGGAATAAAAGAATACTGATTGGTATAAGTATATCTCAAGTAATTTTCTCCATTTGGAAACTCATCCGCATCTTCACTTTCTAATAAAGTCGTTCCAAGTATCATTTGAGGCGTCATAGTTTGAACCATCAATTCTTCCACCTCTGAATCGTAGACAGCCGCTTCTTGTAGTGAGTCTAAAGTTCCCTCATACACTTCCATACGAAAAATCTCCTCATCACCACTACACCATGATTCATTCGCCATTTCATTAAATCTATCACAGTACTCTTGTACTGTCATCTTATATGCTTTTCCATCTTCTGTTAAAGCCGACTCTCCCCTTTTTGCACTTGTCTCTTTTCCTGCTTCTTTATACCCCTTTTTGAAATCGGAAAAGAATCCTGTCACACTGCCAATAATACAAAGAGTCAACAAAAGAACGCCCATTCCTATTAAAAATATCTTTTTCTTACTTTTATTTTCCTTTGATCGTTCTTTCACTTCAACATTTTCACAATGGCATTTCGTTCCGCACTCCGGACAAAACATTGCATTATCTTCTAATTCTGTTCCGCACTGTTCACAGTATTTTCTCATCATTCTGCCCTCCCCTAATATCATTTTCATCTGTATTGTATTCCATATTTCGGAAGGAGTCTCTTATATTTTTTCTCGCCTTATCTGCAATTAACGAAACCTGTCTCAGTCCTGAACTAAGTAAAATTAAAACAACTGTAATCGCAATAACACACAATAATATCTGTATCAAATATATAGAACTTCCGAACGTAATTGGCATATCCCAAATGGCATGCATAACAATTACAAGTATTAAAAATTTCAAAAACTGGGGCTTATAATAATCATTATTATCAAACTCATTCTCTCCTTTCGCCAAAACAAGTCCTACTGCCGCTATCGCTGTCCACACTGTATGTGCTCCTATCGAGAGAACTGCACGCAGGAACAGTATATCAATCATATAGGAAATATCCTGAGAAGACAGCAGACCATTAAAAGCGTACCCCGCAGTCTCAAATACTGCAAATCCTGCCCCGACACAGGCTCCCAACAATAATCCATTCAAGATATATTTTGTGTTTTGCTTTTTGATATAATGTCCAACAACTATGATTTTTCCTATCTCTTCCACTATTCCAACCAGAATTGCACCAATATAATCTAATTCGCCAACACCTACTACCTCATACAACAATAGTGTTGAAATCAATGATAAAACACCACCCACAAAAAATGTAGATACAACATCAAAAATACTGATGTTTCTTGGCACATTCGTTTCCCAAAAGAAAACAACAAGCGAAAACGGTACTGCCAACGCACCAACAAACATAGCTCCCGGAATACCATTCATATTTCCAAATTCCATTATTACGATAAGAAGACCTATAAATACAATTGAAAAGAGCAGAAAAACTCTTGAAAACAACCAAGGTTTCGGCCAGTCAGCAACCATTTCACTTTCTTTCGGAGTTGTTTTTTTCGTTCCACAAATGAAAAGTTCTTCTCGTTCCGCCAGGGAGTGTTTCTTTAATACTCCACTAACTAATTCCTTTAAACGAATTTCAACATTTCCCTCCTGACCTGTCATCTCATTAATTGTATTAACGAATCCTCCTACACCTTTTTTTACTTTCCTCAGCACATCCTCTTTTTGCATTTCCATCTGGTCTTGATTGCTATTATTAAGTATCAAACTATTTCCGCATATAGAGCAAAATTTCGCATTCATGCTTATTCTGTTCCCACAATACGAGCAAAATTTACTCTCCTCTTGACATGCAGACTCTTCCTCCTGCTCTTCTGCTTTTAAATCTTCATACTGACTACCACACTTGCTGCAAAATTTTGCATTATCATTTAATTCATTGCCGCACTTTAAACATATTTTCCCCATACTTACTTCTCCTTAGTTACTTCTATCTATTGTTGTATCTGTGTTCCGCAATTCCCACAAAATTTTGCATTCGTCAAAATTTCATTCCCACAATTACTACAAAATTTTACTGACGCATTATCATTTAATTCTACCGTTTGCTTTTGTTTTACTTCTAAAGCATATTGCATAATCAATTTTTTCCATATATCTTTTTCTTTACCTTTTACGACAAATTTATATATTTCCCCACTATTACATTCAATTTTTATCATGTTTGGAGTCGGTGTTAAAATGTGAAAACCATTTTGTGCATATTTAATCTCACTCAATGGAATATAATATTCTTTTTGACCTATATTCAAAGCATGTGCTATAAAAATCAGCCTTTGGTTTGTCAAAGTCAGATGTCCTCCCTTGTTATATCCCAATACACTTGCTGGACCTTTTTGATACTGCATATTTGCAGCACCCTTGAAAATTTCTCTTTCTTCTTTCATTAAATTATCCATAAAACATTTCTCCTTCGTATACTTATCATTTTTATTATATTTTAGGTCAATTGCACCCTAATAGTCAATAGGTCATCGTGACATAATTTAATTATATTTCAACACTCCACAAAAAGGAGGTGCAATACCTATTGTCACGCTTAAAAGACTTACGCAAAGAACGTGGCTACACGCAAATCAAGATGCAGCATTTAACTGGTATAGACCAAAGCGATTACTCCAAGATAGAAAATGGCAAACGTTACTATACCTTTGAACAATGCCGGAAGATAGCCCTCGCCCTTGACACAAGCATGGACTATCTTTCCGGACTGACGGATGAAAAGAAACCTTACCCCCGTTCCCATTCATCCAACTAGCAGAAAAACTGCCTATCATCATTATAATGACAGGCAGTTCTTTTGTACTATGCACGCAGCTTAGTAACGAAGTTTATTTAGTTTTTCTTTCACTTCCATTACATCCCTATAACGTTTACTTGGATTTACCATGATACATTTTTCTATGATATTTCCGATTTTTCCGGTTGCCATCTCATTCACAGGGTGTTTTCCGGTCAGCATGACGTTCATCATAATTCCCAATCCATAGATATCCGTTCTCTCATCGGATTGAGCCTCTCCGTATTGCTCCGGTGCAGCATAACCGATTGTCCCCACCGTTCTCGTATCTTTTTCCGAATACATTTTATAGATTTTAGCGGCATCAAAATCAATAATTTTCACTTCTCGATTTTTCATAACCATTACATTTTCCGGTTTGATATCTCTATGAATAATCTGATTCAAGTGCAATGCATATAATCCGTCACACACCTGACTTATGATTTCCCTCACATAACCTTCTGATAGTGTTTCCTGTTCCAATCGTTCTGCAATCGTAATCCCCGGTATAAATTCTTCCAAAATAATCGTTTCTTCTTCATTACGACATACTTCATAAATTAAGGGAAGGTGTTCTTGTTTCACCCCAAGCAGTCTTTCATACGCAGGATAAATCCCTTTTAATTTCTTGACTACCACATAGTTTCCCACCTGATTATGTTTATATAAAAGCACTTCACCGCAGTCTTTTTTCTTTAATACTTTTACAAAAGTATAATACTCTTTCAAGTTCTCAACTAACCACTGATACATAACTTTCTCCCATTGCCAACCTGATTTCCCCATGGTATACTCTCTACGAGGTGACAAAGATGATTAAAAAACCAACTGATGAACTGATGGACGCACTAAATCAATGTTCGTCTGTCAAAGAATACATAAGCAACGAACAGGATTATTTGATCGATTCTGCTCTTTCCAACTATTTGAACCAGCTGTTAGAAGAGAAATCTCTGAAAAAATCAACGGTCATTAAAAATTCGGAACTCAATGAAATTTATGGATATCAAATTTTTTCAGGAAAGCGTATTCCTTCACGTGACAAACTGATTTCCATTTCCTTTGGACTGGAACTTTCACTTGAGGAAACACAAACTCTTTTAAAATATGCAGGATTTGCTCCTTTATACCCAAAACAAAAACGTGACAGTCTGCTTATATGGGGAAAAAATCATCAGTTTTCCATTTATCAGATAAATGAATTACTTTATACGGAAAATGAAGACACCCTATAATTATTGCACATAATAATATTCCAACTGTTCCACCATACCATCGTCAGAAAAATTGATATTCAATCCTAGACCAAACTCTCTGTCAAAACGATAGCAGAGTTCTTTTTCATACTCCTGATCCGGTGTTCCCAATATTGTTTTCACTGCATCAGCATCAGATATCCCAGCAATCCCATAGATACCATATTCTTTTTTATTTTCTCCTACTGTATAATCAATCAAAATATCTTGTATAACCTCTTCTTGATTTACTGCAACAGTTATCATCCCGAATGTATAGATATCCATTCCATTTTCACGATACATTTCATCCGTTTCTTCGCCTAATGTTGCTTTAATGTCAACAACCCCACTTCCAAGCACATCCCTTAAATCATTTTCCACTTCGGAATCATAGATAATATTCTCACCTGTCCTAAAATTTTCGTTAATGACATTTGGAATATCCAACTCCTCTGTGTAATTGCTGTTCATGTTGTCTTGTATTCTACGCCTTACAAATGGCATACAAATGAACACACCAATCACCAATACACTCCCAATTAACAATAATGGAATATGCTTCCTATGCCTGTCTTTTATTTGTATTTCCTGTTTCTCATATTGAAACATACACCTCGGGCAATAATGTGCTTCATCCGGCAATTCCATACTACAATTTGGACATTCTTTCATCTTACTACCTCTTTGCCATCACGAAAACAACTTTGTATATTCTGTCTGTGTATCTGCAATATGGTACACATAAATTGTTTTTTCTATCTGCCGATATATAGAAACATACCTTTCAGATATGACCATTCGATACCCTTGCTTATTCAACCATTTATCCGGTGTCAGAGAACCGGAGTCTGGAAAGTTCTCTAATCGCTCAATACTGTCCAAAACCTGCTCTGTAACTTTCATAGCGGATTCCACACCAAATTGAAGTAGATAATAATCTTCAATCTTTTTCAAATCTTCCCATGCCGTAGGAAGAATCTCTACTTTATATTGTTCCTGCACGTTCTCTCAATTCCTTTCTTGCTTCGGAGATACTTCTTGTCTTTGCTCCGCTTAACCGTTCCTCTTCTGCCTGCATAATTTTTGCACGAAGTTCTAATGCCTGCTCTCTTTTCTCAAAGGCATCGATACTCATAAATACTCCGTCACCCTCCCCATTTTTTGTTATATAAATCGGTTCACTTGTTTTTCTCGCAAGATTAGAAATAGAAGCATAATCGTTCCGAAGTGTTGCTGAAGCCTTAATAATCATTTTCTTCATCCTTTCCCATTGCCTTATTAATATATCTTTTTATTGATATAATTATATCTTGTTTTTTATATATTATCAATGTCTTTCATAAAATTCTTTTTGCAATTCCCAACTTCTGCATTTATAATTAGTTTGAAAAATAAAATAATTATGGGGTGCAGATATGACAGGGAAAGATACAAGAAAATATGCAATTTATTCAAGAAAATCTAAGTTTACTGGAAAAGGTGAAAGTATCGATAATCAGATTACCAGATGCAAAGAATACTTGAAATTTCATTATGATATAGATGATGAAGATTCTATTATTATTTTTGAAGATGAAGGATACTCCGGCAAAAATACCAATCGTCCTCAGTTTCAAACTATGTTAGATGCCTGCAAACGCAAAGAAATAAAAGTCATTATCTGCTATCAGTTAGACCGTATTTCCCGAAGTGTTAAAGATTTCTCCATATTATCTGACCAACTTGCTGAATGGGGCATCAGTTTCGTGTCAGTCAAAGAATCTTTCGATACCTCGACACCTATGGGAAAAGCCATGATGATGATTACTTCCGTATTTGCACAAATGGAACGAGAGAATCTTGCCGAACGACTAAAAGACAACTTCCAGACTCTGGCAAGGAGCGGACATTGGCTCGGCGGTACAACTCCTACCGGATATAAAAGCACTGTCACTACCGGAAGTATTGCTTCAAACGGCAAAACCAGGAAAGCATATATGCTTGAACCCATTCCCGAAGAATCTCGAACGATTCAGAAAATTTTCTCTGCCTATCTGGAAACAAATTCTCTCACTATGGTAGAAAAATTATTACAGGAAGAACATATCTACACCCGCAATAATATACCTTTTAAATGTTTTGCTATTAAAAATATTTTAAAAAATCCTGTCTATGCCAGTGCCGATAAAACTGTATGGGAGTATTTTCACGAATTAAATGCTAATCTCTGCTTTGAGAAATCAGAATGTAGCAGTAAATACGGAATTATGGCATTTAATAAGAGTAATCAGACTAGTGGTATCCCTCACGACATGAAAGAATACGAGGCATGGATTATCGCAATCGGAAAACATACTCCTCTTGTCTCTGGAAAAGACTGGGTAAAAGTACAGAATATGCTTACGCTAAATGCTTCTAAAACATTCCGCAAACCAAGAAGCAATCAGGCTCTTTTGTCTGGTCTGATTTTCTGTGGGCATTGCGGAAATAAAATGCGTCCAAAAATGGGACATTCTACCAAACCGGATGGCTCACGCTCTTTTAATTATCTATGTGAAACGAAAGAAAAAAGCAGACAGAAGAATTGTGCTATGAAAAATGCTCCCGGTAATCTTCTTGATGAGATGGTCTGTAATGAAATCAAAAAATTAGCAGAAGATGATTCTGTCTTTATGAGACAATGGAAAGAAACAAAAAAGGCTTTACTCGCCAAAGGGGATACGCATAAGGCAGAATTAAAATCTTTAAAGAACAGTCTTTCAGAAAAAGAAAAGCAAATCAATAATCTGCTTATATCTCTTGCTGAAAGTGCTGATTCTCCTGCTCATACTTATATACAAAAACGAATTAATTCGATTCACTCAGAAAAAATACAACTTGAGAAAGACATCAAAGAATTATCAGAAGTCTCAGAAAATCAGTCTGTCATGCTGGACGCGGAATTAGAATTTGTTCCGAAAATGCTTGCTTCTTTCAGCCATTCTTTTGATTCTATGAGTGTAGAAGAAAAGCGTTCTGCTCTGAGACTATTTATAGATAAAGTAGTATGGAATGGAAAAACTGTAGATTTATATTTAATGGGCACTTCTGATACTTCCTTGTCCAAAGTATCAGAGCCGTTACAGAGGGGTAGCCAAAGCTGATATTAATTGCCACCGGCTGTTTATAAAAAAGTGCTTTTCGTACTACGTAATCTATCGCCTGCATTAGTTCTGTTGTGCGAGGGAATCCTTCTTCCCTCGGATTTCCAAGTTTCACCACAAGAAGTTCACTCTGTGTCGCAACTCCCCGATAAATTCTCCCTCTGCTTCCTCTTCCATTTCCAGCTGCAATTCCTGCTACTGATGTCCCATGACCTGATACATCCACGCTCGGCACAATTTGCATACGCATCGGCACTGTCGGCTGCTTTATTGCTTCATCAATCTGTTCTCTCGTAAATTCTGTCCCTATCAAATATCCTTCTGGTGGATTTCCCATGATTGTCTGATCCCAAAGATTACGTATTCTTGTCGTTCCGTCGTCATTGCGAAAATCGGGATTTGTATAATCGATTCCTGAGTCGATAATTGCAACAAGAACCCCTGAACCAAACAATGAAAATGGAGGGTTCTGCACTGGTGGCACACAGGATACTCTTCTCCCGTTTGCTGCCTGAAAAAATAATCGTTTCGGCTTTTCGACATATTCAATCTGTGGAAAATCAGCCAAACGTTCTACCAAGCTCTCTGGTACTGTTAAAATTGCAAATTCATTGCTCAATTCAACCACCTGAATTCCTATTTCCCGCAGTTCATTCAATGTCCCCGAATATTTCACTATCAGTTCCCATTCCCTGTCATCTATGCTATATCCAACATCTAATTCCAGTGATTTTTCCCGTTCTCGTCTTGTAGCATTCAATGCCAGATTTAACAAATTCTCTATTTTTTGGTCTGCCATATTTTCACCTCCCATACTAACATATTCATTCCGATAATTTATTTGTAAAATTTTTTTTCATATGCTAATATTACATCAGTATTATGATAAAAGAGGAGTATCCATTATGAATAAAAAAGAAGTATTAGAACTTAGAAAGCAGTTCAAACCCGAAGACTGCTCTATCACCCGAATCTGCGGCTGCTATGTAGATGGGGAAAAAGAAATTAAATCACAGACGAAAGATGCCTTTTTGTCCCTTCCGGAAGAAGAAATTTTCAAGTATCTCAATATCTTTAAACAGACACTCTCCGGAACAATCGGAAAAAATCTGCTGAACATGGAATTTCCACTGGAACAAGAACTCTCCGGCGGAACACAGGAATTTCTTTTGCAGCTTCGCGACAGTAAACTGCAAGATGATATGCTCATTGAAGAATTTTATCAAAAGATTATTGAAAATTACAATTATGGAGAGAATTACTACATTATTCTCATCCACGTTGCCTATGACATTCCAGGAAAATCTACTGATGGAACTGAGATGTTCGATGCTTCAGATGAAGTTTTTGAATATGTGCTTTGCAGTATCTGTCCGGTTCACCTTTCCAAAGAAGGACTTTGCTACAATCCTGAGACGAACCATGTCGAAAACCGGATTCGTGACTGGATTGTCGAACCACCGGTAAAAGGATTCTTATTCCCTGTATTCAATGACAGAAGCACTGATATTCATGGGGTATTGTACTACTCAAAAAAGCCAGAAGATTTACAACCTGAATTTATCGAAAACGCTCTCGGATGTACCTTCCCAATGTCAGCAGGCAGTCAAAAAGATACCTTCCATGCCGTTGTGATGAATACACTTGGCGAAGAGTGCGATTATACGGTTGTTAAAAATATTCATGATAACTTAAATGAGATGATCGAAGAGACCAAAGATGCTCCGGAAGTGCCTGTACTTACGAAACCCGAAGTAAAACGCCTCCTTGCAAAAAGCGGTGTTGCAGATGAAAAAATTGAAATATTTGATAATAATTTTGACACCATAGCAGGCGAAAAAGCATCTTTTCTGGCAACGAATATTGCCGAAACCAGAAAATTCAGTATTGAAACACCTGATGTTTCCATCAAAGTCAATCCAGACCGCACCGATCTTGTGGAGACAAAAATGATCGATGGAAAACAATGCCTCGTCATTGAAATCAACGATCAGGTAGAAGTCAATGGTGTTCCTGTCCGCACTTTGCCAATTGGCACAGTAGAATAAGTATTCTCCCGATAAGCCTTAACGCTTATCGGGATACTGTCATTATTCACATTCCATCAGATATGGTGCAAGGCTTACAGGAATAAAGTAACCTCTTTCATGTCTGCATACGGGACATACTCCCGGTACTTTCAATCCACTATGAATATGCCCACAATTTAAGCACATCCATTTTTCACCTTCTTGACACTCAAAATATGCTCCTGTCTTTAACAGTTCCGCCAGTTTTCCGAATCTGTCTCCATGAATCTTCTCTATTTTCGCAATCTGATAAAAAGCGGATGCAACTTCCATAAATCCTTCTTCTTTTGCCACGTCACCAAAAGACTGATACACATCATCTGCCTCTTCATATTCATTGTGCTGTGCCGCATAAAGTAGTTCTTCAGTCGAATCTTGCTTATCAATCGGATATCCACCACAGATTTCAATCGTTTCTCCTGCCATCTCTTTTAACAATTCATAAAATCGCTCTGCATGAGCCCGCTCCTGTTCTGCCGTAAATAAAAATATTTGACTCACCGCATACAAGCCCTCTTTTCTTGCTTCCTCTGCCGCAAAAGTATAACGATTTCTTGCCTGACTTTCTCCTGCAAATGCTTTCATCAAGTTTTCTTTTGTTTTACTGTTCTTTAACTGAGACGCCATCCTTTCCACTTCCTTTCCTTGAAAAGTATATCCAAAATTGCTTCACTTATCCGAGAATCAATTAAAACCTATAATCTGATTTGCAACTGTATATGCCATAGAGGATATCTTTCTTCCTGATTTTCCCGGTAAGTTAATAGTCTCTCCCAAAATGCCATGTCTTATCTTCCAATATACTCGATGGTCTTTCTTTTTCAAATATTCCCACAGTTCTTTCTTTTTATCAAGATTTTCCTGACTCCTAGATCGAATACATATAATAGAGGAAACCGTCATCATAATCGCCAAATAATTTGTCATATAATTCCGAAGCTTTTTATTTGGAATTTTTCTTAGAGAATACATATCAATCATTGTTTTGGTAACAAATATCTGCTGGTCGATGCGCTTGATCATGTTTTTCTCATTTACGGACTGATCCTCCCGCCCAATGAAATAACGATAAAAATTCACATCCAGATAATAGAATGTTTTCACATGCGGCAACGGATAATAAACATAAATATTATCTACATAAAAAGTGTGTTTTGGCAGCTCCAGCTTACACATCTTCAAAAGCTCCGTCCGATAAATGACTGAATGCATCAAAATATATTGAGCGAGACGGAAATGTCCCATCTCTTTCCATGTGATAATTCGATCTTGCGGCATCACATTCCGGTAATGAATCACCTTCTTATGTTTTGCTCCTACTTTTTCATACACATAATTGGAGACAAGCATATCAATTAACGTCTGCTTTTCAACTAGTTCGTGTAATACACTTAAAATCTTTTCCAATGCCCCTTCATCTACCCAGTCATCGCTGTCCACTACTTTAAAATAAAGTCCGGTAGCATGCTTCAATCCTGTATTTACCGCATCTCCATGTCCTCCGTTTTCTTTATCGATTGCTTTTACAATCGTCGGATACTTTCTTTCATACTGTTTTGCAATCTCTGATGTCCCATCCATCGATCCATCATTTACAATAATAATCTCTACATCTTCGCCGCCTTTTAAAATCGACTCTATTGCATGTTCCATATAGCTTTCTGAATTATAGCAGGGAATCGCAAATGATATATACTTCATGATTCAATCCTCCCAATCTTTTACGTTCTTAATAGTATAATTCATTTTGGGCAATTTTCCAACACATATATTGTAAATTCCACGAATTTCCGTTATAGTAAATATAGATTACATAAATGGAGGAATTGCAAATGAAAAATATGATCGTCGGTCAGTCTGGAGGCCCTACTGCAGTGATAAATGGAAGTCTGTATGGTGTTGTATCCGAAGGCTTCAAACATCCGGAATCGATAGAACATGTATATGGTATGATAAATGGAATCGAAGGTTTTCTAAGCAATCAGATTATGGACATGCACCCATTACTGAAAAACGGAGATTTAGAACTCATCCGAACTACTCCTGGTTCTTACCTTGGGTCTTGCCGCTACAAGCTGCCGGAAGATTTAAATGATCCAGTATATCCTGAACTATTTCAAAAATTTGAAGACTACAATATCGGTTATTTCTTTTATATTGGTGGAAATGACTCTATGGATACTGTCAGCAAGCTTTCTCGCTACGCAGCCAAGATTCAAAGTCCGATTCGTGTAATCGGTGTTCCTAAAACAATTGACAATGATTTGGTTGAGACTGATCACACACCTGGATTTGGCAGCGCCGCAAAATTTGTCGCGACTACAGTACGAGAAATCGCTATTGATGCATCTGTATACGATAATAAAAACTCTGTAACAATTGTAGAAATCATGGGACGTCATGCCGGATGGCTGACTGCTGCAAGTGCTCTTGCAAGAAAATTTGAGGGAGATAATCCGGTGCTTATCTATCTTCCAGAAGTTGCATTTAATCAGGAAGAATTTCTCGAAAAAGTGAAAAAAGCTTTAGAGACAACCCCTAATCTTGTTGTATGTGTTTCCGAGGGAATCAATGATGGAAATGGTACTTTTATCTGTGAATTTGCAAGCGACGTGGGTGTTGATACCTTTGGTCATAAGATGCTTACAGGCTCCGGAAAATACCTGGAGAATCTCATAAAAGAAAAGCTTGGTGTAAAAGTGCGTTCCGTAGAGCTGAATGTGAGTCAGCGCTGCTCTTCTTCCTGCCTTTCTAAGACAGATTTAGATGAAGCGGATCACTCCGGTGCTTTTGCCGTAAATGCAGCATTGAATGGGGAGACAGGAAAGATGATCTCTTTTGTGAGGGCGAACACTTCCCCTTATGAACTTTCTTTTTCTACTGCGGATGTCAATATCATCTGTAATCAGGAAAAAGCTGTTCCTCTCTCTTGGATCACCAAAGATGGTTCCGATGTAACTGATGAGTTTATTCGTTATGCAGTCCCATTAATTCAAGGCTCTGTAGATGTTCCAACCGAAAATGGACTTCCGCTCTTTGCATTCCGTAAATAGTAGAAAGATGTTTTGTTCATAATTTGTTCATTTATCTTTCAAAATTACTTTACTTATTTAACATTGTTTCTTCACTTTTCTAGAATATACTAACAGTATCAAAAGAAAAGAACTTAACAATTATCTAAAGTATTAACATACTATTTGAATAAACTTTTTCATAATACGTGCCGGGAATTGCGAAAGCAGTTACCCGGCATCCTCCCTGTTTTGGGAGGTTTTTTTATATCTGATTCCAATCACCGAAATTCCTATTATGACAAGAATCCACATCAGTGCCTCATAACTTTTTTGTCTCTTCTCTGTTTTTCTCTCTTCTAATATTTCCTTTTTAGGTTGTATCAAATTTTGAAAAAATGACTTTTCTCCTTCTATCTCAAATACGACTTTTTTCTCTGACTGATTCCCTGCCAGATCTTTGGCAAATACCAAGACTTCATAACTTCCACTTTTCTCGAATATATGCGAAAACTTTCTCTCATTCTCTCCTATTTGTTGTTTCTTTTCATTAATAAAGACCGCATCTAAAAAATCATGTTCCTCTCCCAGGACAATCTCCAGTTCCTTCTCCTCTTTTGAGCAATCGATTTGAATTTCCGGAGGTGTATGATCTATGAAAAATCCTACTTCCATACTCGATGTATTTCCCGCCAAATCTTCCGCAATCAATTCCAGTGAATGCTTTCCTTCGCGCGTATATTTTTTGTTTTGCTCACAAATTCTTCCATCCATGTTAATGCGATAAGTATATGTGGTAAAATCCTCTACAATTTCAGAAATGTCATATTTCCATTCAAAAAATGGCACATATTTTCCCTCTAATTCTTCTATTTTATGTATCAGCGGATTCTCTTTATCCATAATAATCTGCATCTCTTTTTCACTTCTGTTACCCGCCTGATCAACGGCTTCCAGATAAACTTTATACTTTCCACTCTCCGTCAGATTCTCTTTCGCAAAATATTGTTCTCCGTCCTTTTCCCAACTTTCTATTCTTTTTTGTATCCTATTCCCATTGGCATCATTCCAGATAATCGTACCACCCACAGATACTATTCTTTGATTATCAATTGCTTTACATGTAAGCATTTTATCATTGGCTGCTATACAATAATCTTCTGCTCCCTCTAAAATCAGCTGCGGATTCTCATTATCAAATAAAATTTTTTCTCGTTTCTTTGTGTAATTCCCCGCCCAATCGCTTACCTCTACCACAATTTCAGACAATTTATCAACAGAGATTGTTACATTCTCTGTCTCTTTTTCTCCACGCTCATACTCTCTATTTTGCACAACCTTATTATTTACTGAACAAATTACCTGTTTGATGCCTGATGCAACTCCATGTTCACTTATGTCAATCTGAATCAGACATGGTTTGTTATACCATTTTTCTAACCCTTCTGACGCTCTGATTAAAATTTCCGGTATTTCATCTTCACAAATAATTTTTGAGGACTTGGTTACTTCTCCCTTGTTTCCAGCTCCGTCTATCGCATATGCAGAAAGATTCCCTTCAAATCCAACCGGAATCACAACACTTACGCAATTTCCTTCTAAAAACTGATACTCTTCCTCATTTATTTGATAATAAATTCCCTGAATCCCTGAAGTATCATCCGAAGCAGTCATTTCCACTGTTATCTCCTCATTTGAAATAATCTGTTCTTCACCATCATGTTTCGAATATTGAAAAGAAATCGGGTCTGCCGGTGCCTCCTTATCGATCTTGATTTCCCGTTTCTGCTCGGTGCCTTCCACCATTTTTCCCTCCTTGTTTTCCATCCATATAATCAGATGATAGTTTCCCTTCTCAAATAAACTCTCCTCCAGCACAATTTTTTCTTTCGCTTTCTCCAATTTCCCAGTCAACTCTTTCCCATCCGGGAAATTCAGCTGAAACTTTGTAATGCATTCCTGATCTAAATGTTCAATTTCTACTTTGACTGACTTTGTGTAATATCCTTTTTCCCCATTTGGCTCTTCACAATAAATCTGATACATCTGCACCTTTTCTTCTGCCCGCGAGCCAAGCACATTTAATAAAAATATCATACCTAAAACAATTAAAATTTTCCCTATTTTTCTACCCATATAACCTCTCCTTCAATCTTTATTCCACATTCTTCCTGCAGTTTTCGAAACGTTTCCTCCTCAGCTAATTCCGGACATTCCTCCAATATTTTTCTTATACTTTCCTCACACATCTCTTTTGTTGTCTCGTTATCCTTACACTGTATCTGTATCAATTGAAGACGAAGCTCTTTTGATTTGGGATTTGCCGCTATCCCCTCTTCACACAGCCGCAACGCCTCTTGTTCATCGATATCTTGTGCAATTCTTGCCATAGAACGATAGAGTTCTTCTGTTTGATTCCATTGACTTACCTTCCTATACTGTTCTAATGCCAACTCTTCCTTTCCTGTTTTTTCATATGCTTCCGCCAATACGGTCCGAACTTCATTTTCTATCCTTTGATCCACATCATTTTCTTTCCATTTTTCATATGTCGATAATATCTTTTCCCCCAATCGGATTCTCGCTTCCAATGAGGTCGTACCTTCTATCTTTGCCCACACACGAAAAAGCATTCTATTTTCTGTCAACTCGCCTTTCTGACTTTCTTCTATCTCTGATAATACAGACTCCATCTCCTCCTCACTTTTTTGACTCTCTCCAAGCATATAGGCCGACAGTTCCTTATAGTTTTCCGCAGTCTCTATCTCATCTTCTGCACATTCAAACATTTGCATACTCTTCCTATAGTCCTCCATCTCTAAAAAATAAGTTCTGCCAATCTCCAAGAAATCTACCTTTTTCTGGTCAATAATCGCTTCTGGTCTCTTTTCCTCCATTTCATCACTTAGAAACATACTCGCACCGTCACCCAAAAGTACAATTATTCCAACTATAATCCATTTTATTTTTTTGTTTTTATTCGTTTTTTTATATTTTAATTGTGGAAAATCAAAAAGAATTTCAGAAATTTTTTGATATTGTTGTTTTACGTTGTCTGACAGACATTTTGAAATGATTTTTTTCAACTTACTCTCTTCATGCTTTGTAAGCTTTGGCTCTATGATTGCTTTTGCCAAAATAAACTGCATCGTTTTTCCAATTGAATACATTGCCTCATAGGAATTTCCCTTTTTTAAAAATCCATCCCGAATTTCTCCTCTTCCCATTTGATTCACGATATGCTGATTTCCTTTTGCATTGAGATCCAACAACATCAACTCCCCATTTTTCTTAATAATCATGCAAAACGGAGTGATATAGCGATACGGCTTTGCATCTCTGACATCTTGTAAATATCCAAGCTGTTTGATCATCTGACATAAGTAGGAAAATAGCTGCTCTTTTGCTATCATTCCATGCTCTTCCAGATATTCAGGTAACATTGTTCCTAAAACACAGTCCGTAATAATATGACAAGAAGCATTCTGCTGAATCAAACGGATTACCTCGTATTCTCTTTCCAAATGCACTCCTCCTCTTCTATTCAATTTTTATTCATGGAACTCGGAGCCTCGACTAAACTCCTTAGAAATCTATAGAACTTTTAGAATATGCATCTATACTAGCCCACTTTCTGTCAAAAAGCAAGCATTTTTTAAAAATAAAAGCAGAACAGAAATACCACTCCTTCTGTTCTGCCCTTCTTACCTAAAATGGTCTATACAAATGCCTTGGAATACCATCTACCATAACAGGAGATACATCCCCTTGAATCAACGGTTTTACATAAGTAATAAACTCCTCTGTAACATATGTTCCCTCTTGGTTTACCCAATTTCTTGGAACTAATTTCTCTCCGTTCGCTATTTTATGTACATCTTTTACTTCCGTTCCACTTTGATATGGATCATCTGAAAATCGTTCAATGACAACCATTTTCCCTGAATCTCCTTCATCAGCTGCTTTCACAGCCGCTCCGCCTACCTGATATGCTTCCAAAATATCCACACGGGATGCAAGATGAGATGCTGCTCTTTGCAATGTACTCAACTCAATCGCACGTGTCTTACAACCTACCTCGCCCGCAACAAAATTTGCCAAATAGCTTGCTGTTCCTGTCAGTTGTTTATGCCCAAATGCATCTACAAAATCAACACCTGTTCCAAGCTCACATACATAACGCCCATCCTCAAGCTTGATCCCTTCAGAAACCGCTACTACAACAGACATCTTCTTTTCCATCAGTTTTTTTATTTTTGTACTAAATTTTTCAAGATCAAATGCTAACTCTGGAAGATAGATTAAATCAGGTCCCGGACAATCCTCTCCCTTTGCAAGTGCCGCTGCCCCTGTAAGCCATCCCGCATTTCTTCCCATAATCTCAACTATGGTAACAACACCTTTTTCATATTCTAAGCAAAATCCGTCTCTTATGATTTCTTTTACAGAAGTTCCAATATATTTTGCCGCACTCCCATATCCAGGTGTATGATCCGTCAAAGCAAGATCATTATCAATTGTCTTTGGACATCCGACAAATCTCGTTGGCTGCCCAGTTACAATTGCGTAATCCGACAGTTTTTTAATAGTGTCCATTGAATCATTTCCTCCAATATAGATAAACGCTTCAATTTCCAATTTGTTGAGTATTTCAAAAATTTTCTCATAAACATCTCTGTTTTCATGAATTTCTGGAAGCTTATAACGACACGACCCCAGATATGCAGCCGGCGTCCGTTTGAGCAGCTCCACATCCAACTCATTTGTGATATGCTCTGATAAATCAATGTACCGCTCCTTTAAAAGTCCCTGAATCCCATGAAGCATTCCATAAACTTTTTTTGCACCACGATCTTTTGCAGTTCGATACACTCCCGCTAAACTTGAATTGATTGCTGCGGTAGGTCCACCCGATTGTCCTACAATTACATTTCCCTTCATATTCCTTTACCTCCATATTGAGATTACCATGTTATCTTTATTTTAGGGTGTTTTGAACTATTTGTAAAGAAATATAATTATATTTTTGTATATTTTAAACAATTACATCAACCAAACATCTTGGTTTGTAGTAGAAACAGATATTGCTCCTGCAGATAATGCCGCCATAACATCTTCCTTATCCATCACCAAACCGCCTGCGATAACCGGAATATTCCCCATCTTACATATCTTCTTTATGATTTTAGGCATGACCCCTGGCAAAATCTCTATAAAATCAGCTTTTACCAGATGGCATTGTTTGCTTATATTTTCAAATGCCATAGAATCAATGATAAAAAAGCGTAATATGGTATATAACCCCAATTCCTTGGCCCTCTTAACCAGCAATGGCTTTGTAGAAATAATTCCATTTGCCTCTGTATGTTTTTTTATAAAATCCACTGCAATCTCTTTCGAGCCAAGTCCACTGATCAAATCAATATGAACCATCGCTATTTTCCCTTTTTCCCTCACCTTTCTCACAATCTCATCAATATTGCATACATCTCCAAAAAGAATAAAAACAACTCTGATCTCCTCAATCCTACAGCATTTTTCTAATCCTTCAAAATCTTTCACCGCCGCAATAACAGGGCTTTCCTCCATCGCATCATAAAATTGCTGATTCATAAATCATCCTCCAAGTCTACTCTAATATTTTTTCTGCCTCTTCTGATGTCAGATATTTATATTTTATCATCTTTTCTAATACTTGTCTCTGTCTTTGTGCTGCGAGATCCGGATTAGCAGTCAGCGCATACACTGACGGTGCATTCGGGATTCCAGCAAGCAAGGTACTCTCATATTCTGTCATCTCTCCCGGTTCTTTCCCAAAATATCCCATACTTGCATCTCTTACACAATAATAATTATTACCAAAATAAATAGAATTCACATACAATTCTAGTATGTCTTTTTTACTATATTCTTTTTCCAATGCAACTGCCATGAAAACTTCCGCAACTTTTCTCTCTACTTTCTTTTCCTGAGTAAAATAAAGATTTTTGGCAAGCTGCTGTGTAATCGTACTTCCTCCCTCCACAAATGACATTGCTCTAATATCATTATACGCGGCTCTCAAAGTAGCTAATACATCCACTCCCCAATGCTCATAAAATCGATGATCCTCCACGGAAATAATAGCCTCAAGATATATCTCGGGTAATTCTTCTATTTTTGTATAATTCTCTTTCGCTCTTATTTCATTCACCTTATCCTCGATACTCACTTCTTCTATAGCATTTTTATACATATTGTAGCCTTTGTAAATAAAAATGCCACTTACGCATACAATCATTATAAAAGCTACAGCAAGCAGTCCTTTTATAATTTTTCCTATTACTTTCATCTTTCGTCCTCCTCGTATGTTACTACTATAACATACAAATGAAAATATAGTTTTGCGATATTCTTAAATTCTTCTTATTATGTATGTACTTTCAGCTATATTTCAGAAATTTTCTCAAATATAAAAAATAGGCTTCGCCTATTCAGCTCCCCTTCCCCTCAATCTTGAGGGG
>OGUD01000609.1_pt1 | contig 28220 bp, 24 predicted proteins | sample 1573671 | NCBI WGS metagenome assembly OGUD01 (sample SAMEA2582065, study PRJEB24529) | metagenome | biome: Human gut stool | place: China | collected 2011 | reverse complement strand
AGTTGGTTAGCGCGCCAGATTGTGGTTCTGGATATCGTGGGTTCGAGTCCCACTATCCACCCTTCTATAGTGGGCTATCGCCAAGCGGTAAGGCACAGGACTTTGACTCCTGCATTCGTTGGTTCGAATCCAACTAGCCCAGTAATTATTATGGAGCATTAGCTCAGTCGGTAGAGCACTTGACTTTTAATCAAGTTGTCCGGGGTTCGAATCCCCGATGCTTCATTTATTTTGGCATTTGAGAAGATTCTTGAATGTCTTTTTTATTTTGTTTTATGATGATTATTTGCAATAAAAAAGAGACATATCTCTTTTTTATTGTCCATCTTTTGTTAATTTGGAAAGAAGGATTCCGCCTGTGCTGTTTCCGAGAATAATAACAATTAAAGGAAAGAAGAATTTTGTCGGCTTGCTGACGAGTGCAAAGTAAAACATATTTGCAATACAGTGCTCAAATCCAGCCAAAATAAAAACAGATACACATAGGAAAACTGCAAGTGTGCCGAGAATGTTTGGCTGTTTTTTGAATGTTGCGACTGCAATGAACATGAGCATCCCGCAACAAACAGCAAGAAGAAATAAACTTACATAGGTGTCTGAGAGTTTGTTATCCACAATTGGCACAGATTTTTCCACCAATTTGCTATGGAGACGGGTTTGTTTCATAAGAAATGCCATCACATTTACTCCGATTGTATTACCTATTAAAGTAATGAGAATTTCAATGTAGTTGCTTTTATTGATATAGCCTATTTTTCCTGTAAACAGATTTAGTTCCAGATTGATGATTGTAAAAAGACCTAATCCAAACAGGAAAGAAGCTACGATTGAGTTATCCATATTGAGATATACGGTACAACCAATTCCAATTAAAAGACCCGCAACAATTGCTTTTTTTAATGCATTTAAGTGTTTCATATTTCCCCCTATATTCTTTTGTAATAAATTCCAGCGTTTAGTATATCATGGATTTTGAAATATTTGTAGAAAAAATAACAAATTTATAAAACTTCTAGTATACAAAGGGAGTTTAATTAACAATTGACATTGGTATTGGCAACATGTATAATGTTTGGTGATATAAAAATATGAGATTACAGAAATAGGAGGAGAATGGACATGTCAAAGAGAGAAGACATTAAGAAGGTACTTATTATTGGTTCAGGTCCTATTATTATTGGGCAGGCGTGTGAATTTGATTATTCAGGTACACAGGCATGTAAGGCTCTTAGAAATTTAGGTTATGAAATCGTACTCGTGAACTCTAATCCGGCTACTATTATGACGGATCCGGAGACAGCTGATGTTACTTATATTGAACCTCTCAATGTTGAAAGACTTGAGCAGATTATCGCAAAAGAAAGACCAGATGCATTACTACCAAACCTTGGAGGACAGTCGGGTCTTAATTTATGTTCAGAATTAGCTGAAGCGGGAGTTCTTGAAAAATATAATGTAGAAGTAATCGGTGTTCAGGTAGATGCGATTGAGCGTGGTGAAGACCGTATTGAATTTAAAAAGACTATGGACAGTCTTGGAATTGAGATGGCAAGAAGTGAGGTTGCATATTCGGTAGATGAGGCGCTTGCGATTGCAGATAAATTAGGTTATCCGGTAGTACTTCGTCCGGCTTACACAATGGGTGGAGCAGGAGGCGGTCTTGTATATAATGTAGAAGAATTAAAGACTGTATGTGCAAGAGGTCTTCAGGCAAGTCTGGTAGGTCAGGTACTTGTGGAAGAATCTATTTTAGGTTGGGAAGAGTTAGAACTTGAGGTAGTTCGTGACTCTGAAGGTAATATGATTACGGTATGTTTCATCGAGAATATTGACCCACTTGGTGTACACACAGGTGACTCATTCTGTTCAGCTCCTATGCTTACAATCTCAGAAGAAGTACAGAAACGTTTGCAGGAAAAATCTCATAAAGTTGTAGATTCCGTTAAGGTAATCGGTGGATGTAATGTACAGTGGGCACATGATCCAAAGACAGACAGAGATATCATTATCGAAATTAACCCAAGAACATCGCGTTCGTCGGCACTTGCTTCTAAAGCGACAGGTTTTCCAATTGCTTTGGTATCAGCAATGCTGGCAACAGGGCTTACATTGAAAGATATTCCATGTGGAAAATATGGAACATTAGATAAGTATGTTCCGGATGGAGATTATGTTGTAATCAAATTTGCTCGTTGGGCATTTGAAAAATTCAAAGGTGTAGAGGACAAACTTGGTACTCAGATGCGCGCCGTAGGTGAAGTTATGAGTATTGGTAAGACATATAAGGAAGCATTCCAGAAAGCAATCCGAAGTCTTGAGACAGGTCGCTATGGACTTGGACATGCAAAAGATTTTGATACAAAATCAAAAGAAGAATTGCTGAAAATGTTGATTACACCGACTAGCGAACGTCATTTTATTATGTATGAGGCGCTTCGTAAAGGTGCAACTGTGGATGAAATCCATGAATTGACAAAAGTAAAACACTGGTTCATTGAACAGATGAAAGAACTTGTGGAAGAAGAAGAAGCTCTTTTAGCGTATAAAGGAAATCTTCCTTCGGATGAAGCTTTGATTGCAGCTAAGAAAGATGGTTTCTCTGACAAATATTTAAGCCAGATTTTAGAGGTAGATGAAACTGACGTAAGGGAAAAGAGAATTGCAATTGGTATGGAGGAAGCGTGGGAAGGAGTACACGTAAGTGCTACAAAAGACAGTGCGTACTATTATTCGACATACAATGCAGAAGACAAAAATCCAGTAAATGAAGAAAAACCGAAGATCATGATCCTTGGCGGTGGACCAAACAGAATTGGACAGGGGATTGAGTTCGACTATTGTTGTGTGCATGCTTCACTTGCGTTAAAGAAACTTGGATTTGAGACAATTATTGTAAACTGTAATCCGGAAACTGTTTCTACAGACTACGATACATCAGACAAGCTGTACTTTGAGCCACTTACATTGGAAGATGTACTCAGCATTTATAAGAAAGAAAAACCGGTTGGGGTTATCGCTCAGTTTGGTGGACAGACACCATTGAATCTTGCAGCTGACCTTGAGAAAAATGGTGTGAAGATTCTAGGAACAGCTCCATCTGTAATCGACCTTGCAGAAGATAGAGATTTATTCCGTGCGATGATGGAAAAATTAGATATTCCAATGCCGGAATCAGGAATGGCAGTCAATGTAGAGGAAGCATTGGAAATCGCTGAGAAGATTGGTTATCCGGTTATGGTTCGTCCTTCATATGTACTTGGTGGACGTGGAATGGAAGTTGTATACGATGCAGAAAGCATGGTTGGATACATGAATGCTGCAGTTGGTGTGACGCCGGATCGTCCGATTTTGATCGACCGTTTCTTAGGACACGCAACAGAGTGTGAGGCGGATGCAATCAGTGACGGAACACATGCATTTGTACCAGCAGTAATGGAACATATCGAGCTTGCAGGAGTGCATTCAGGGGACTCTGCTTGTATCATTCCGTCAAAATATATTTCTGAGGAAAATGTAAAAACAATTAAAGAATATACAAGAAGAATTGCAGAAGAAATGCATGTTAAAGGTCTTATGAACATGCAGTACGCAATTGAAAACGGGAAGGTATATGTGCTTGAGGCGAACCCGAGAGCATCTAGAACTGTGCCGCTTGTATCAAAAGTATGTAACGTCAGAATGGTGCCGCTTGCAATTGATATTGTGACAAGTGAACTGACTGGAAGAAAATCTCCGGTACCGGAATTGAAAGAACAGGATATTCCTTACTATGGAGTAAAAGAAGCTGTATTCCCATTCAATATGTTCCAGGAAGTCGACCCTGTACTTGGGCCTGAGATGCGTTCAACGGGTGAAGTACTTGGACTTTCCAGATTTTATGGGGAAGCATTCTTTAAGGCGCAGGAAGCAACACAGACAAAACTTCCATTGGAAGGAACTGTGCTCATTACTGTAAATGATAAAGATAAAGACGAAGTAGTGGATCTTGCGAGAGATTTCTCTGAGACAGGATTCAAGATTCTTGCTTCTAAGCATACAGGAAAATTGATTCAGGATGCTGGAATCGAAGTGGAAATTGTAAATAAACTGCAGGAAGGAAGACCGAATATCCTTGACCTGATCACAAACGGAAAAATCGATCTGATCGTCAATACTCCGATTGGAAAAGACAGAAATGCGGATGACAGTTATTTGCGTAAAGCTGCGATTAAGAAAAAAGTGCCATATATGACAACGATGGCAGCAGCAAAAGCAACGGTAAGCGGTATTCAGTCACTGAAGAAACCGGGATGTGGTGAAGCAAAATCATTGCAAGAACTTCACAGTGAGATAAAAAATAAATAGAAGAATATAAGTTTTGCAGCAAAAGGGATATCAACAAGGGTATGTCCCTTTTGTTGTGCGTTAAATAGGACTATGATTTTATGAATTTTTGTGTTATAATAAAAATTATTTTTGGGGATAATTTTGGATGAATTTGATCTGTGCTTCATCATCGATTTTGCGGTCATAACTTGTTTGATTATGCACGATACACCAGCAAAAAAATAATAAGAGCATGCCAATAATCGTTGTGGTTATCATATATGTCTCCTTGAAAATATTTATTTACATTATAGTATATGTCAGAATCAAAAAAATATGTGACATATTTTGAGAAAAGTTGAAATGTGTTGCGACTAAAGATGGGTGAGTGGAGTGTACAAAGAGGAAAAAAGAAGTTGGATGAAGCACTTTGATTTTATTGTGCTAGATGTTTTAGTGCTACAGATTGCATTCAATATTGCTTACATGCTCAGGCATGGGAAATATTGGATGTATTATAGTAAAGACTATACAAAGTTGAGCATGATACTTATTTTTATCAGTATTTGTGTGGGATTCTTTATCGAAGGATATAGTGGTATCTTGCGACGGGGATATCTTATGGAATTGAAAGAGACGGTGAAATATGTCAGCATAGTTTCGGGTCTTCTGATTGTCTGTCTGTTTGTGACAAAAGAATCAGAAGTCTATTCAAGAAGTACTGTCATCTTTCTATGGGGAGCTGGTATTGCTCTTAACTATATTGCACGTATTCTTTTAAAAACGTATTTGAAAAAAAAGTCAAAGGAAGATGCAATGCCGCGTGCTGTTCTCGTTATTACGACAGAAAGTCAGGCAGAAGAAAGTATCGCACAGATTCGCAAATATGGTTATTCCGGGATTACTCCAGTTGCAATTGCAATCACAGGAGCATATAGTGGAAAGGAGACAATTGCGGATATTCCTGTGATTGGAAAAGAAGAAGATGTGATCCCTTATATTAAGGCAAATGTAGTGGATGAGATTTATATCAATACAAGTCGTGAGATGAAATTGGAAAGCGAAGTGGAAAAATATATTGAAGCGGGGATTACAGTACATATGAAACTTCTTTCCATGGAAAAAACAGCAGGATATAAATGTGTAGAAAATTTTGCGGGTGCAACCGTGTTTACTGCGACATTCAAGTCTGTCACTGCGAGACAACTTTTTATGAAGCGAATATTGGATATCTGTGGGGGACTGGTTGGAGTTGTACTGACAGGAATTATCTTTCTTTTTGTAGCACCGATTATCTATAAACAAAGTCCGGGACCAATCTTTTTTTCTCAATGGAGAGTGGGACGAAACGGGCGAAAGTTCAAAATATATAAATTCCGGTCGATGTATATGGATGCGGAGGAACGAAAGAAGGAACTTATGGAACATAATCAGATGGATGGATTTATGTTCAAAATGGATAATGATCCAAGAATCTTTCCGTTTGGACATTTCCTGCGAAATAGTAGCTTGGATGAATTTCCACAGTTCTTGAACGTGCTGAAAGGCGATATGAGTCTTGTTGGAACAAGGCCGCCGACAGTAGATGAATATGAACAGTATGATCTTCATCACAGACGAAGAATATCGATTAAGCCAGGGCTTACAGGGTTATGGCAGGTGAGTGGTAGAAGCGATATCACAGACTTTGAGGAAGTGGTGAGGTTAGATACAGAGTATATCTCAGATTGGAGACTCTCTTCTGATTTGAAGATACTTCTTAGAACGGTAGGAGTTGTGTTGATGAGAAAAGGGTCGAAGTAGAAGTGAAGAAATATTTTGAGCAAAGTATGAACTATGGGTGTGCAGGATATGATATTTTATATAGCTAAAATGTGAGAAAAGTGAATATACATGAGAAAAGCTATATTGTATGGGAAAATATAAAAATAATAGCAACTGTTCAAGATTCCGATAGGATCCAAGTAACTTTTGGGGGAAAATAGAGAAATTTAAAAATTTGTTTTTGATTTTCACTAAAATGGAGTTATCATATTTTAGCGGAAAGAAGGTGGTCTCATTGCTAAAGGATGAAATAATTGAACAGTTATTGCAACAAGTTAATTCTTTAACTGACGTGATTACTGCTCAGGTCAGTTTAATTGCTCAGTTCAATCAGACCATTCAAGAATTCTAAGAACAGTTCCAAGCCTTCTACAAGCGACGGTTTCAAAAAAGTAGCGCCAAAGAGTTTGCATAAATCTTCCAGAAAAAGCTGTAGGACAGGAAGGACATCAGAGAAAGAATCTTCCTGTCATTTCAGAGTCATATGATATTATTGGGCATATGCGTCTGTCTGCGAAGGCTACTCTCATCGCAAAATGTGCAAAGAGATTGCCTATATTGCTGAAAAATGTCATGTCATTGATGGATAGTTCCCGTTGATGTGACAGAACATCAGTTGCTCGAGATTTTAATCTGTATGCCTCGCGGAGATACTAGAAAGGGATTTATCCCAAGCAATATCAAAGCAACTGTGCAGTCAGCGCTAAAAGGACTCATAAAATTCTTTATGGTATGCTTAACATCTCGATTACTACCAGAAATATAAGCAACATGGTGAAACGCTGTGCTGATGTAGTATCTGAAATCGTAAACAAAATCAAATAAAAGGCGACACAATCAGCTCTTGGACATTTTGGTGAGACAGAACCCTGTGTTGATGAGAAGCCTTGGTGGATTCATGATGTATCAAAATATGAATTCACATATTTTGATATCAGTCTAAAACGAGGATATCTAGGTATGGAGAAGTTTAGAGTACTGCCATTGTTTCATGGTATTGCTATACATGACTGTTGAGATTCCTATTGGAACTACCCTAGATATACAGCATGCTGTCTGCTGCGACCACTTATTACTAGAATTGACAGGTATTGTTGAGAACCATCCAGAGTAGAAATGAGAATCCGCATTTATAAACATTCTGTTAGAAATAAAGAAGGTGAAAGAGAAAGATGTCGAGGGAGAAAAAGAGTCTCTAAGCTATTATCACTATCATAAATTTGATAAGTGATACAATGAACGTACGCAATAGGCAAGGGAAGAAAATCCACTTCTGATTACCACGGAGAGAAAACGCGTTTAGAAGAAGAAAGGAAAAATTCTTGCTCTGGCGAAATGTGATATCAGGATGTTTTGATTTCGTTTCCGAATAGAGTATCCTGAATAGTTACAAATAGTAAAACAAAAAAGTGAGTGTATTATATAGAAAATGTAGTATGCGTGCGATAAAGAAAAATTATAGAAAATTTAATTTAAAGCATATAATCTCACCAGCTGTAAAAGAAAAAATATTTAGAAAATGTAAGAAAGGCATGTTATGATTAAATCTAAACTTTTGTTTGTGGTTGAAGCTATGGGGGGGGGAGTGTTTTCGTATATTGTGGATTTGTCAAATGAATTAGCAGATTTTTATGATATTTATGTGGCATATGGTGTGCGAAATCAAACTCCTTTGAAGTATAGGGATTACTTTGATTCGAGAATCAATTTAATTGAAGTTAAGAATTTCGTAAGAGAAATAGGGATTAGAGATTTAAAAGCTTTTTACGAAATTAAAAAAATTGCAAAAGAAATTCAACCAGATATCATTCATTTACATAGTAGTAAAGCGGGAGTGTTAGGAAGATGGGCTTTGAATGGAAAGAAAATACCAATGTTTTATACTCCTCATGGATACAGTTTCTTAATGAATGACTGTAGTAAATGGAAAAGGTTAATTTATAGATTAATAGAGAAAATTAGTTCAAAGAGAAATTGTATGACCATTTGCTGTAGTGAAGGGGAATATAGAGAGAGTATAAAATTTACTCAGAATTCTACTTTTATAAATAATGCTATTGATACAAGGAAATTTCAATGTCTAATTAATAATACAGAACAAAAAGAACATCCATTTACTGTCTTTACATTAGGGCGAGTATGTGGTCAGAAAAATCCTAAACTTTTTAATGAAATAGCACAGGCCATGCCAGATGTAAAGTTTGTTTGGATTGGTGATGGTGAACAAAAAGAGATGTTGGTAAGTAAGAATATTGAAGTAACTGGATGGTTGGAAAGAAGAGAGGCTTTAAAATATTCTGTGAATGCAGATGTTTTTATACTAACATCTCTTTGGGAGGGTCTACCAATCAGTTTACTAGAGGCAATGTATATGAGAAAAATATGTGTGGTAAATAATGTTATTGGAAATAATAGTGTAATACATAATAGAGAAAATGGTTATGTATGTAATTCTATAGATGAATTTGTTACTACAATCCGAGAAATTAGAGAAAGGAAACCACAGGTTTATGTAGAAAAGGCATTTGAAGATGTTATGGAATTATATGATACGAAAGTTCAAGCAGAAAATTATAGTAAAATGTATAACAAAAGGTTGACAGAAAATATTTAATTATATTATTCTTATATAAATATAGATAGATGTTTGATGAGTATTAATTAAATAAAAATTAGGCAATCTTAATTTCGAGATGGAATGGAGAAGGAATAATGAATAGTTACGGTTTGGTATCAGTCGTGATCCCGGTGTTTAATGTTGAACAATATTTGTCAGAATGTGTCGAGAGCGTAATTAATCAAAGTTATAAAAATTTGGATATTATTTTAGTAAATGATGGTTCAACAGACAAGAGTGGAGAATTGTGTGACCAGTATGCAACTGCTGATAAAAGAATACGGGTAATTCATAAGGCAAATGGAGGATTATCAGATGCTAGAAATGAAGGAGTAAAAAAGGCAAAAGGAGAGGTTGTTAGCTTTATAGATAGTGATGATTATGTTTCACCATATTTTATAGAAATAATGGTGAATGTGATGCTAAATGGGAATTGTGATTTTGTAGTTCTCAGCGATGGACCTTCGTTTTGGGATGGAGAAGAAGAAAAAGTATTTTTAGCAAAGAACGCTTTGGATTATAGTGCAGAATACGTATCTTCTAAAGAGGCGTTAGAAAGAATGCTTTTACAAAACATAGCGACAGGAGCTCCTTTTAAATTGTACAAAAAGAAAATGTTTGAAGCAATACAATTTCCAATAGGATATTTGTATGAAGATGTTGCAACAACATATAAATTTTTTTTTCAAGTAGATCAAGTTGGAATTGTGAAAGGTAATTTATATGCATATCGGATGAGAAAAAATAGTATAATACGACAGAAATTTAATGAAAATAAGCTAATTGCATTAAAGATATTTTCGCAGTTGGTAGAAGATAATAATATTAAAAGTTGGGGTATGGAAAAGGCGGCAATTTCTAGAGGGTATGCAATGTTGTTTAGTGTCTTTTTACAAGTACCAGAAAATGATTTTACTAATAAAAAATTATTATGGGAAAAGTTGAAAGTTTATAGAATGGCAGTTTTATTCAATTCAAACTTTAATATGAGAATGAAAAATAGGCTGGCGGCTGTAATTTCATTTTTAGGCATGAATATAACATATAAAATAGGGCGTAAATTTGGACAAAGAGGTTCAATGAATTAAAAGTTAAGGAGTTTTTTAATGTCTAAATTAATAATATGTGACACATTATATCAAATTATTACAGCAATACATATGAAATGTACAATTTTTGGCCATGAAGATATAGATATATGGATTTCTGACCATTCAATGGGCACAGAAGATATTGTGTATAGATTACGAGAAGAAAAAATATTTAGAGATGTATTTTATGTTAGTACAAAAAATATTTCATATTCAAATTGTATTTTTTACAAAATAAAAAATACAATTTTATATGGATTTGGAATAAAGGTTCCGGCAGATTTGAAAAAGTATGATGAAATATTATATTATGGTCTTTCGTTGATTATTTATGGAATAGCTGAATGTTATAGGAAAGAAAACATATCTGTAGTATGGTCGAGATATGAGGAGGGGATTTTATCTTATGATACAGATTTGCAACATGGCAAATGTATAGCTATTCTCCAAAAGTTAAGACATGTTCTCAAAAGACCTCAAATTGAACGGGAAGTTAAAAACTACTATTGTTTTTTTCCAGAGTTAAAAGAAACACATAAAGAATGGAATTTTATCAAAATTCCTCAAATAGAAACAGATTTTATATCAAAAATGATGTATAAAAGAATATTTAATTATCATGAACAGATACTAGAACAAAAATACATTTTTTTTGCAACATCATCTGATATTGATGGAAACCCATGCGGAGAAACCGGATTAGTCATGAAGATTGCGGATTACGTGGGAAAAGAAAATTTAATTGTAAAGATGCATCCGAGAGATGACAGACAGGTGTATAGAGATAATAATATTCTAACGATGGATAGTATTGGTATTCCATGGGAAGTATTTCAATTATGTGGGGAGTTGAATAATAAAATTTTATTAACTATTGATTCAGGGGCGTTTTTGAGTATAACAGCTATACTACCATGTAAAGGAATAAAGGGAGCCTTTCTCTTTCCATGTGCAACTCAAGAATCGCACTACCTTGAACAGCGGGGGAAAAAAATAAGAAAAATTTTAGATAAACTGCATGCAAAAGGTTTGTGTAAAAATATACAGATTTTAGAGAAGATAGATGAGGTAGTAACATATGTGGAGTACTCAATTTAGTAAAAAAAGAAAAAAAAATTACATTTTAATTTTTTTGCTCTCTCTAAATCCGATATCTCATTTTTGGGTTAATGTTTTTAGTACAGGAAATATATACTATATGGGATATATGGGTTGGCTTACATTATTGTTGTTTTTAACAATAAATAAAGTTTTGGGAATTAAAAAAAAAGAAATGTTAATAGCAATAGTAATGGAAATTTCGTTTTTGTGTGGATCAATTATTGGTGAAATACATTTGGGACAAGCTTTCAATAATATTCATAGTGTAATATTTATAGTAATGATCTACATTGTAACAATGAGTGTCAATTTTTCATGGGAAATAGATGAGAAGATGCTTATTTCACTGATGAAAGTAATAGTTTTTTGGGGAGTAATAGCTAGCATGTTTGCAATGATATTTCAAAAGCAATATTTCTTTTTATTACTAAAGCGTGAAAATATAGCGTGGAATTCATGGTTCTATGTGTCGTATTTTGGACAAAGAAATATATTTGGGGGGTACTGTTTTCTTTCCACTATTGCAGCTTTATATGTATTTATTAAAACAAGAGGAAAGAGCTATTTGTTTGCTATTATTTGCTTCGGAGTGCAGATTTTTTTGACGAATTCAAGAACTTCTTTGTTAGGATATGTTTTGTTTTTGTCTATTTTTCTTTGTGCATCGAAAAAAAATAGGTGGTTAGTTTTTTTGTTGAGTCTCATTATTGTGATGACTTTAGTTTATACAATGGGATTTGGCAGTCATTTTATTCAAAATTTATACCACACAACATCTTCAGGTGAAGATTCTGCATATGTCCGTTTAGCAATGTGGAAAAGTTGTATTGAGTTTTGGAAGAATAAATTGAGTGTTGTGTTTGGTTTTGGGGTGGGGGCTGTGGGCAATTATCTATCTAAGGAGTTTGGTTTTGGAAGTTCTCATAATTCATATATAGATATTCTATTTAATGGGGGGATAATATATTTTGTAATTATAATGAGGGTTGTGTGGATCAGCATAAATAATGTACTAAAAAGTAAAGATAAAATATTTAAATCGGTTTTTCTATCAGGGTGGATAGCATTTTTAGTTTATAATTGTTTTGAGGCTGGGATGTTGATAGTAGCAAATTATTATCTTTCAATAACATCAACATTACTTTTAGTGTTTATACCGAGATTTTATGAATTGGAAGAAAATCCAAAGAAGGGGATGCGTAGTGTGGAATGATTGGGAATAACAATAGAAAATATAATAATTTATTTTCAATAATAAAAGTAGATGCGCTAGCAAATAGATGTTATATTTTCCAAGGTGCAATCATACTTAGAATCAGAGCACGGATTCTGGCGGGAATATCCATATTTACGGTTTGCAAGCGGGCAATGAAATTTCAAACGTTTCTTGGATGATTCTAAACCATCATGCTTAATTTTTCGTTCAGTTTTACAGATAGGGATACCATCTTTTCGAACTGTAAAATCATCCTTGTATTTTACTTTTGCTCCATGTTTCTCATTTAAATTAATGAAAAGTTGGATGCATTTTCGTGGCAATACAGATAGTATGACATTACATCATGTGCAGAATCTAACAACTACTTGCTGAGATGGTAATTTGACAAGAAAGCTTTTAAAGCGGAAATAGGTTTCTAAAAATCCATGAGGATAATATTTAGAAGTAGGATTTAGTAAAGGAAAAACAAGTAGATGACTTTGACAATTAGCTGCCACAAGCGTGTATAAATTATATCTGCTGAAAAATGCATCTCTAGATAGAGTCGCAACCGATATCGCAATCAGGCTGTGAAAAGTATCTGTCACAGTCACAGATGGGGGTGTCGTTTCCAGAACAATCACAAACACGGTATTTTCGTTCCCTGGCAGAGGTGACAGCAGGAGTTCATCTGTATAAGATAGATCAAGATTTCAGAAGCGCTCAATGATATCCCAGGTAGTCCATGAAAAGGTATCCGGATCAGGATAATATTTACGAAGATTTACAGCAACAATACTTTGAGAGGTGGTATGTACACTAGGATTAACAGGTAACAAAAAATCGCCTCCAGTCGGAAGAAATAAAATATACTCAATCGGATTCGCTACAGATTGTAGGAGAGTTGTCAAGTGTTTTGATAATAAAGTGTGAGATTTTAATAATAAAGGAATCTGAAAGCCTTACAAATCAAGGGTTAAAGATTCCGAGGGATCACATCAATAGTTTCTCAGAACCTCAATGATTGAGATTCTACCTTGACAACTGAATATCGTGCAGAAAAAGAAATTTGAGAAAAAAGGACATAAACATTGGACATAGTGGTTACTACGCCTTGAAAAATCTTATACAGTCGTTTAAAATATCATTATTAGGCGGCAAATCCTAATAATGATTTTTGAAATACCTCAGTTGATGGCGTTTCTCAGGCATCAAGATGTTGTACATCATGATGCCATAGAGGCGGCAGTACCACAACTTTATAAGTGAAATGTCCATTATGTCCCGGATTGAGGTCGATGAAAGGCGTGATATTTTCCCATTTGCAGTAATCGTAAACAAGATAGGCATCATGTGTAGAATCCAGAAGCAGTTTTTCTATGGGAAACTCAGGCAGATAAGCTTTCATGGTAAAAAAGGAATGCAGGAAAGAAAGCATGTAATGTCTGGAAGCCCGTTCTAAAAGTGAGAAAACAGGAAGGTCACTACGAGAATCGGAAGGCACATACATGTAAAGGTGTTTGCAGTTACAGGAAGGACAGCCGTTTTCCTTGCAGCTACACGTTTTTGCGTTGCTAGGCAGCGATACGGACAGGAGTGCCGTCACCGGCAAGGGAAAGATGCTCTGGATAAATGAGACCTTTCTCTATGGATTTAATAAGAAATTGAGCGTTATACAACCGGAAAATAAGACAGAAGAGATTTTGGGGGTTCAAGTTCCAGTGTTCCAGCAAAGGGAGAAGTTTGGAAGAAACACTGGAAGAATCAAAAGATCTTTTTTCCCCTTTCTTTTTGCCTTTAGGAGGCTTTATTTTGGTAAAACGGTCGTTCGAGGAAAGATGGTCAGAAGCACTTTTCAAGATTCGGGAAAAGAAGTCATAAAACGTATCAATTCCCGGTGTATCTCTAAAAGGAAATTCGCTGAGTATGGCATACAGAGGAGTCTCTTTGAGCATACGGTATCAGACAGTAATAGAAGTCACTTTCAGCTTTAAAGCGAGCAAATAGGAACGCAGCATACAGGAAGGAAGGCTTGGCTCCGGACCAAAGATAGAATAACAATCCTGCATGATGGAATCTCTCATAGAGAGATCAAGGTGCCAGAACTGCACGCTATAATCCCAAGTGTTCTTAGGGAGAGCAAAAGGGTCAGGGGAAAATTTAAGAAATTCAGATACGAAAGTATTGTGATAGGCGGCATGACCGCCGGTATTAACAGGTAACATAAAAATCGCCCCCCAGTCGATGAAAATAAAATATAATCAATCGTCTTCGCCGCAAATTTTGAGCAATTTGCCAAGCGTTTTTTGGTGAAAAAGTGGCTGATTTTTTAAATATGGATTCTGAAAGCCTTATGAAATAAGGACTGAAGATTCCGAAAAGATATATCCAAGAAAAGGAGGAGTCATATATAGGGCTAAAGATAGCTGAATATATGCAATGTATATATGAAATATTCACCAAAATTTTTTAAAAATACTATGCCAGAATGGAAACGAAAAAAAGATTCAATTGTAGCACAAATTTTTCATAGACCGATATCATATGTATTTTCTAGTATATTTGCAGAAATGGGATTAACACCAAATCAAGTGTCGTTTATCTCTCTGATAATCGCATTTGCAACATGTGCATGCTTCTTTACAGGAAGCAAAACTGGATACTTAATTGGCGCTATTTTGATGAATCTTTGGAGTATTGTCGATTCAGCAGATGGCAATATGGCACGTTCTATAGGAGCAAAACCATATGGTGATTTTATAGATGCGACTAGCAGTTATATTATAGTAGGTTTTATTTTCCCGGTATTAGGTTTGGTTGTGTATCAAGAAGGTGGATTATTAGTACCTGCAGGCACAGTGTGGATTATAGTTGTAGGTGCATATGCATCTTCATGTGATACAATGGCACGACTCTTTTTTCAAAAGATGAAATCTAATACATCAGAGATTCAATTAAAAGAAATGGCAGAAGGAAAACTTACAATACAAGATGTACTTAATGTACCAACTGCATCACCTAGCGTTTTTATGAGATTATTTGCGAGAATTGATTCAGAATTAAGCATAGGTGGATGGAATTTAATCGCAATAGTTTTGTGTGTGATTTTGGAATGTTTAGATTTGTATATCATTTTTTATGCTTTTTATTTTCCGGCAATATTTTTAGCGTCCATGATATATTTTATAAAAAAAACAGGTTGCTTAAAAAAGTAGTAGACTTTTAAATAAAAAGTTTTTATATAATAAATTCTTAAAGGCGATAAGGTGAGCGTGGTATTAGAGAAAACATGAGACTTAATTAATTATGAATAAATACTAGGGGAAAATACATGAATGAAAAATATAAATATTTATTTAAAAACATTGGAATTCTTACAGTAAGTAATTTTGCGTCTAAAATCATGATTTTTTTACTGGTTCCATTATACACTAGTGTACTTACTACTGCTGAATATGGAATATATGATTTGATTGTTTCAACAGTACAGTTATTATTCCCAATGTTAACACTTAATATTACAGATGCAGTGATGAGATTTTCGATGGATAAATCATATTCAGTAAATGATGTTGCTGTGATTGGACTTACGTATTTAATACGAAGTTTTGTAGCGGTTGCATTGTTTTTATTGGTTTGTAGTAGGTTGCAGTTGTTCACATCTGTATCTGGATATGAACTACTAATATTTTTGTATTTTGTGTTTTATGTTTCTAATCAGTTTTTAATACAATTTGCAAAAGGTTTAGAACATGTATCTGATATGGGGATTGCAGGAGTATGTAGTACAGTAACGTTACTTTTGGGAAATATAGTTTTTTTGCTGGTTTTAAAGCAAGGGGTTAGAGGGTTTTTCTTAGCTAACATTTTATCGCAGATGATTCCAACATTATATTTCATACTCCGATTAAGAATGTGGCAGTATTCGTTAGGAAATAAAATAGATAAAAAATTACGAGATGCAATGTTAACTTATTCCCTTCCATTAATTTTTTCTACAGTAGGATGGTGGGTAAATAATGCGGCTGATAAATATGTGGTTGCTTTTTTATGTGGAGCAACAGCAAATGGACTTTTGTCGATAGCTTACAAAATTCCAAGTATTATTAATACACTACAAAGTATATTTATACAAGCGTGGCAAATTTCGGCAATTAGGGAATATAAGAGTGAGAAAACGAAGGAGTTTTATGGAAAAACATTTGTATATTTAAATTTAATGATGTGTGTATCTTGTTCTATTTTGATTTTGTTTTCAAAAGTAATTGCTCGTTTTTTATATGTAAATGACTTTTATATTGCATGGAGATATGTGCCGTTTTTACTAATTGCTAGCTTAATAAACGGAGCTTCTGGATTTATGGGACCAATTTTATCGGCAGTAAAGGATTCTAAGAGTATGGCAATGTCAGCAATTTATGGTTCGGTCTCAAATGTTGTGTTGAACATTGCTTTAGTATATTTATATGGAATTCAAGGTGCGACTATTGCAACAGCAATCTCTAGTATGATTATTTATAGTGTGAGAAAAAGAGCAGCCAATGGTATGATCGTTATTCCGAAGTATTGGAAAATACTGGCATCATGGGCATGTTTATTTATTCAAGCTTTTTGGGAAATAAGTTCGAGTAATCTTTATGGAGAGTGCTTGTTCTTACTTATATTACTAATTTTGTTTAAGAATGAAATGTTTGACGTTTTGAAAAAGAGTAAATTAATTTTAACAAAGAAAGGGAGAGTTCAAGAATGAAAATAGTAGCTTTTATTCCAATCAAACTGAATAACCAGAGGCTTCCTGGAAAAAATACAATGCTTCTTAATGGAAGACCTACTTGTGACTATATTTTTGAAACTATTAGCAATGTTGATATTATAGATGAGAAGTATGTTTATTGTAGTGATGAAGCAATCAATCCTTATATTTTGCCATATGAGGAAAAAGGGCTTAGATTTTTTAAGAGAGATCCTTATCTTGATGGATTTCAGGTTAAAGGTTTAGAAATTATTGAAAGATTCATTAAAGATGTTGATGCTGATATTTATGTACTAACTCATGTGACTCAGCCTTTTACTAAGACTGAATCGATAAAGAATGCTTTGGAAAAAGTAGTATCAGGTGAGTATGATTCTGCGTTTTCAGCAGTTGCTCTTCGGGATTATTTTTGGATGAATGGTAAACCATTTAATTATGATATGAAGAATATCATTCGAACACAAGATCTTGATCCAATTTATATGGAAACAGGTGCATTTTTTATTTTTCGAAAAGAAGTATTTACGGAACTTGGTCAGCGAATTGGAAATAAGCCATATATATATGAAATTAATCAGTTTGAGGCAGTTGATATTGATACTGCGGAAGACTTTGAATTTGCGAAAGCAGTTGCAATGTATTTAGATAGTTTGAAATAAAAAGTTTGTGCAGAACAGGATAGGAGGATGATGTTTAGATGAAGAATGTTAGAGTGCTAGATTGTACATTAAGAGATGGAGGCCGAATAATTGATTGTGCATTTCCAGATGAGGAGATAAAGGAAATAGCAGATAAACTTGCAAACTCGAAGGTTGATATTATTGAAGTGGGATTCCTAAGAGATTGGCGCAAGGTTAATTATTGTGGGAATAGTACTTTTTTTACTGATGTAGATCAGATTAGACCGTTTGTTGACAAAACCAAAGCAAATACGTTTTATGTTGCATTTATTGATTTTGGAATGTGTGACATTGATACGTTAAAAGTTTGTGATGGAACATCTATCGATGGTATCCGTTTCGGATTCACAAAAAAAAATTATGATGAAGAAAAAGAGGAAGTCTTTCGCTGGGCTGGTATTATTAAAGAAAGAGGATACAAACTTTTCGTACAAGGTGTAAATTCCTTAAATTATACGGATAGAGAGCTTCTTGAGATTGTAGATATGATTAATGATATCCATCCGTATAGCTTTGGTATTGTAGACACTTATGGGGCGATGTATATGGATGATGTTGAACGCTTATATGGTCTTATTGATCACAATATGCTCTCAGACATTTGTATTAATTTTCATTCTCACAATAACTATCAACTTTCTTTTGCATTCGCACAACAAGTAATTAAGTTAAGCGGAGCTGGATCAAGACAAATAATCATTGATGGTACTCTTGGTGGCATGGGAAAAGTTGCAGGTAACCTGAATACAGAATTAATTGTTGACTTCCTTGTACGTAAGATGCATTATGACTATGAGTTTGAAGATATTTTGGATATGCTTGATGATTATATTTATAAATACACTCTTGAACATAAATGGGGATATTCTACTGCTGCAATGATGGCGGGAGTGTATAAGTCACACCCGAATAATATTATTTATATGACTGAAAAGTTTAGGTTAGATACAAAAGATATTGGGAAAATTCTTTCAATGATTGACCCTGGAATGCGTCAAAAGTATGACTATAATAATATTCAGCGACTTTATACAGAATATGTAGCAGATAAGGTGGATGATTATGATGCTATTCAGTCAATGAGAGAAATGATAGAAGGAAAAGAAGTTCTTCTAATGGTTCCTGGCAATACGCTCAATACTCATCGTGAATTAATTGATGAGTATGTTGCAAAGAACAAGTTAGTGATTATAAGTGTGAATTTTATCGCAGATAATTTTTCTGCATATGCATTCTTTGGAAATGCTAAACGATATGCCAGATTGAAAAATAAAAGAAATGGAAGAAATGTAATAATATCTTCTAATATAAAAAGTGATACTGATGATGATATTGTAGTGAATTATCACAGCTTGATAAATCGAGGGTACGAGTATTTTGAGAACTCAACGATCATGTTATTGAACCTTCTGAAGAGAATTAATCCTTCTAAGGTTACGATTGTTGGATTTGATGGTTTCGATGTAAATACGGATGAAAATTATGTTGATAGTTCTTATCAGAATGAACGTCATGTTGAGGAGTTTGAAATACTTAACGATGAGATTAGCAAAATGTTCAGGGATGTGGTTGAAATAATGTATCCGGCATGTCAATTTAATATCCTTACACCGAGCTTGTATGAAAGGGCGATGAAGAGTATCATCGATAGAAGGTGAATACATTGTTTTTTTAAAATTTGATACATAAAGATTTATTAAATTTAAACACAAACCTATTGTAAGAATTTGTAACCTCTTTTTGAAGGGAGCTAATGGTATGTATATAAATAAACAGAATAGAATAATGTGGATTGATGCGTGCCGTGGGATAGGCATTTTGCTTGTTGTATTAGGACATTGTGACTTCTTTTTCAACAAGTATATTTATGGATTTCATATGCCCTTGTTTTTTATGCTGACCGGGTATTTGTGGAAAAAAGAAAGTAGTTTCGTTTGTGCAATAAAGAAATATTTTCTTAGGTATATAATACCATATTTTATTCTTTGCACAATCAATGGAGTCATTAATTGCTTTATATTCGCAATTAATGGAAATGATCTTTCAAGGATACTTTATTTTTTTGTGGGTATAATTTACTCAAGAGGTTCTAGTCAATGGATGCCGAACTGTTCTCCATTATGGTTTCTTACTGCTTTGTTTGTTGCGCTGGTTGTTTTTTACGCAATAAATTTGGTTAAGAGCGTTGTGCTAAAAGGATGCTTATTAATTCTTTGTCCTATTATCAGTGCTTCTTTATCCACTCTTAAAGTAGTTAAACTAGCTTGGAATATTGATACTGCTTTGATGGCAGTACTGTTTATATTACTTGGGGTGATTTTAAGTAAGAAACAAAAGCAAGAGGTTAATATTAAGAATTCGATTATAGTTGTTTTAGCTCTATTGGTGATTGGAGTTACTGCAGTATATTTTAATCCTATAATTATGGTGAATTTTGACAACAATCGGTATGGAAATCCTGTTTTAATGATTACTGGGGCATCATGCTTGAGTATGGTTGTAATCAAAATATCACAGATTGTAACGAGTCAATTTAAGTGTAATTTTTTGACTTTTTGGGGTAGACATACTATATTTGTAATGGGTTTTGATTATTTGGCAGGAAGTATAGTTAACAATATCATGTATCCGTTTGGTTTTGGGAACAGTTTTACTTTGTTCATCGGAAAAATAATTGTGCTTACAATTGGAATTTTTATATGGACGGCCATTGTAAAAAAGATTAAAAACGATAATATAAGAAGAGTTTTACAATGTTAAAGAGAGGGAATATATCAATGAAAAAAATAAAATATTTGGTAATGGATGTTGACGGGACATTAACAAATGGGAAAGTTTATATGGGTAATGAAGGAGAAATTATGAAAGCTTTTGATATCAAAGATGGATGTGGTATTCATGATATTGTCATTCCAGCAGGTATTTCTCCAGTTGTTATCACAGGTCGTTCTTCTAAAATTTTAGAAAAAAGATGTAAAGAACTTGGCATTACGGCACTCTACCAAGGAATTAAAAATAAGATTGAAAAATTGCTGACTATAACAGAAAATCTTTCTTCAGTTGCATATATCGGTGATGATATTAATGACTTATTGTGCATGGAACGTGTCAAAGCGGCTGGTGGTATTGTTGGTTGTCCGGCCGATGCAGTTGAAAAGGTTGTGTCTATCGCAGACTTCGTTAGTAGCAGAAATGGCGGGGATGGAGCGGTGAGAGAATTTGTTGAGTGGCTTGTTGAGGAGCAAAATTATAATGGCATCGTAATTTGAGACACTTTCCGAGACATTTTATAATGAATCTGATATACTGTAATCAATACAGTAAGAAGGGCTATTATTATGTCACGAACAAGAAGAAATTTCGCTGCTAAATTCAAATCTGAGCTTGTTATTGAACTGCTCAAGGGAGAAAAAGATTTAAATAAAATTGCTACTGAAAATAGCATCCAGCCGAATCTTCTGCGTAACTGGAAGAAAGAATTCCTCGACAAAGCTTCCGTTGTCTTTGACGATACACGGGAAGAGAATCTGAAAGAGAAGCTAGCTTTGGAACGCAGGGAAAAAGCTGAATACGCCAAATGAATATTGCGGTGCGGCGGGTTCTTCCGCAATTATCCGTTTTTAATCTAGGAAATCTTATAAGGTTATAGTATGATGATTGAATAAAGTTGTGGAGATTTCTTATGAATAAACTTAATTTAAATTCGTTTTTCCCAGAAGACATGTTACAGCTAACGAAAGTTGAACAAACAGAAGAGGCAATACATATTTATTTGAAATCAAAGACAAAAAATTGTGTTTGTCCAAAATGCGGACAATCTACTGAGCAGTATCATGGCACCTATGTAAGACACGTTCAGGATCTTTCTATTTTAGGGAAAAATGTTCAGTTACATATTAAAGCGCATGAATATAAGTGTACCAATACAGATTGCAATGCCAGTACAATCGCAGAGAATTTTAATGGTTTTCTCAATTATTATAGCCGGATGACAGAACGCTGCGCTGACTTTATTTGTTCTTTGGCATTAGAAACCAGCTGTGAAGGATGTTCCAGGATATGCAAGGCATTAGGGATAAAGACTAGTGGAGATACGGTGATGCGTCTTCTTTTGAAGAGATATCAGGCTATGGAAAACGATTTCATGGGAGATAAAATAGGGGTTGATGATTTTGCTTATAAAAAACGCCATACATATGGAACTATCATAGTAGATGAGGAAATTCATACCCCTATTGCATTACTGGATGGAAGAGACGGAACTTCTTTGCGGAAATGGTTGAAAAACAATAAACACATCAAAGTAATTACTAGGGATAGAGCCAGTGCTTATGCAAAAGTCATAGCAGAAGAATTGCCAGATGCAATGCAGGTAGCGGACCGTTTCTACCTTCATCAAAATTTACTGGAAGCAATAAAAAAGGCACTAAATCATGGACTGCCTGCTACTATAAAGATTCCGCATACCAAGGAATCAGAGCGAGAGCGTGAGACTGGTAAAAAAATTGCACAGGATGTGGGTAACCCTCCGAATTATTCTGAAAAACGTTATAAAATGATCTGCCAGATCCAGCAATTATTAAAGGAAGGCTGTAGTTATAGAGAAATCGCTCGCCGTATGGGAGTCGGAAGAAACACAATAGCAAAATACCGGAAAGGCGATCCTAAAGAATTAAGTATGTATGGCATACACCAAAGCAAACTGGATATTTTTCATGACTTCATTTTAGAGTGTCTGTATTCCGGAAAGAGTAAAAGTAAAACAGTAAAATCTGTATATGCCAAAGGGTACACCGGTTCAAAGAGTAATGCTTTTGACTATTTTGTAAAAATAGAGCAACGTGAAGGAAAAACTTTTGAACCCCAGCCATATATCAGAACACAGACAGAAACACTTAAATACAGAGTGGGAAGTAAAAGAAAAACAGCAGATTATATTACAAGAGAAGGCGTGTTCAAACATATATGGATGTAAGTCTGACGGATCTTCATAAATGTTATATTTACAGTCAATTTCCAAATCTATGGGAACTGCATACATGTATTAGAGAGTTTCGGAATATTTTCAAGAAAAAGATGGTGACACTTCTGTATTTATTCATTGATAAATATAAAAAGAGTAGGATAAAAGAATTACGCAGTTTTGCTAAAAGTTTGGAAAATGATATGGACGCCGTTAAAAATGCGGTAGCCTATGATTATAGTAATAGTTTCGTAGAGGGAGCCAACAGCAGACTCAAAATGATAAAACGTACTATGTACGGTAAATGTAACAAAGAATTGCTGGAAGCAAAACTATATTATATGAGGCAATGAAAAGCGGATAATTGCGGAAGAACCTGATGATCCGGAATATACACATTTAAGCGCTTACCTTACAATTTATGAGATCATTATGCAGAAATTTAGACTGATTTTTATTGACAATTGATTTTTTTTGGTTTATTGTGTCTGTATGTTCACTAAAAATATGGAGGGTATAAAACATGAACATACAAGAATACAACTTAATGAACTCTATAATGGAACACTATTATATCAATCAAAGAGTTTTATCAGAAATGACAGGATATTCTTTGGGAAAGGTGAATAGCTCGTTAAAAAAACTCACAGAGCTAGGATATTTAGATGATAAAATGCAATGTACGCAGAAGGCGTATGAAGAATTAGAGAAAAAAAAGCCGAATAATGCGATTATACTGGCTGCTGGATTTGGAATGAGAATGGTTCCGATTAATGTAGAGGTCCCAAAAGGAATTTTGGAGATTAAAGGAGAACCATTGATTGAAAGATTGATCAAGCAATTACACGAGGTGGGCGTTTTTAAGATAGATATTGTAGTTGGATTTATGAAGGAACAGTATGAGTATCTGATTGATAAGTATGAGGTGAATCTTATATATAATCCGGACTATATGTTGAAAAATAATCTGCATTCACTTGTGAAAGTTTTAAATAAAATTGGAAATACATACATTATTCCGTGCGACCTGTGGTGTTTTCAGAATCCTTTTTCGGAGAAAGAATGGTATTCCTGGTATATGATAAGTGACAAGGAAGTGGAAGATAGTAGTATAAGAGTCAATCGCAAAAAAGAACTTGTGCAGACAAAAAGAAATGAATTTGGAAATCAGATGTTTGGGATTACCTATGTTTTGAAAAGTGAAGCAGAAATTTTAAAACAAAATTTGCTACGGTTATCAGAAGAAAAGGAATTTGCACATGCATTTTGGGAAGAGGCAGCTATGAATGAGGGGCGGATGATATTCAGTCCGAAAGTAGTTTCGCAAAACTTAGTGTATGAAATCAATACATTGGAGGAGTTGCGAGATTTGGATGAAGACTCCAATCACCTGAATTCTGACATTATTTCCCTGATTTCGAAAGTATTCCAATGTAGTCCAAATGAAATTGTCAATATTAAGGCTTTGAAAAAGGGAATGACGAATCGATCTTTTGCATTCATGTGTGAAGAAGAACGCTATATCATGAGAGTTCCCGGAGAAGGAACAGACAAAATGATAAATCGTAAGAATGAATATAGTGTGTATCAGGTTTTGGAGGGAAGGGATCTTTCAGACCCAGTTTATTACATTTCTCCAGAGACGGGCTATAAGATTACAAAGTTCTTGGAAAACTCAAGAGTATGCAATCCAGAAGACCAGACAGATGTGAAAAGATGTATGGGAAAACTGAGGGAGTTTCATCAGTGTAATTTGCAAGTAGAACATACCTTTGATTTGTTTGGACAAATTGAATTTTATGAGACTCTAAGAAATGGTGCTAAGTCTGTTTATAGAGATTATGAGGAAACGAAAAGAAAAGTATACCAATTAAAGAACTATATAGACAAACAACCAAAGCAAATCGCATTGACACATATAGATGCTGTTCCAGACAACTTTCTGTTTGTTGGTGATGAGATTCGTCTAATTGATTGGGAATACGCAGGAATGCAAGATGTGCATGTAGATATTGCCATGTTTGCCATTTACTCATTATATAATAGAGAGCATGTGGAACAATTAATTGATGATTATTTTGAAGGAGCGTGCAGTAAATCAATTCGAATTAAAATCTATGCTTACATTGCGATTTGTGGTTTCTTATGGAGTAACTGGTGTGAATATAAAAGCATCTGTGGTGTTGAGTTTGGAGAGTATTCACTTAGACAGTATCGGTATGCGAAAGATTACTATCGGATTGTAAAAGAAGAACTTAGTGAGGGAGGGGAATGTATAGATGCATAAGGTAAAGCGTGCAATCATTATGGCGGCAGGTATCGGAAAAAGAATGCAACCAGTAACATTAGAAATACCGAAGCCTTTGGTAAAAGTTAATGGCATGCGGATGATTGATACTGTGATTCAGGGGCTTCGGGAAAATGGAATATCAGAAATTTACATTGTTGTAGGATACTTAAAAGAACAATTTCAGATACTTGAGAAGGAATATCCGGGGGTTGTTCTTATTGAGAATTCTTATTACGATATTTACAATAATATTTCATCCCTATATGTAGCGAGGGATTATCTGGAAGATGTGATTATTCTCGATGGTGATCAAATCATCTATAACAGTACTATTTTGGCACCTGAATTTGAACGTTCTGGATATAACGCTGTTTGGACAGATACGGAAACAGAAGAATGGATTATGACGGTAGAAGATGGAATTGTGAAGTCTTGCAGTAGAACTGGAGGTCCATGTGGATGGCAACTTTTTAGTATCTCGCGTTGGAGTGCGGAGGATGGGAAAAAGCTCAAGAAACATTTAGAGGTTGAATTTGAGAAAAATCAGAACCGGCAGATTTATTGGGATGATGTAGCGATGTTTTGTTATCCGGAGGAATATCAACTGGGGATTCGGGAAATGTGTATGGACGATATCATTGAGGTGGATAATCTATCCGAACTTGCCGAATTAGATCACAGTTATGCAAAGTATTTAGGAGGAAAATAAGAGATGGATGTAAAAAAGAAGGAAATTGATTGGACAATAACCTTGGTTCCGTTGGGAATTGTAGTCGCATTGAGTATTCTGTTCTTTGTTATGCCAGAACAGTCAAACGCCATATTGAGTCAGATTCGTTTCTTTTTTGGGGATACGTTTGGTACATATTATCTGGTGATAGGATTTGGCGTATTTTTACTTTCCATATATATTGCCTTGTCAAAATATGGAGATATTGTTCTGGGAGGACAATCGGAAAAACCAAAATACTCCTTTTTTGCATGGGGAAGCATGATGTTTACATGTGGACTTGCAGCAGACATTTTATTTTATTCTTTTTCTGAATGGGTCATGTACGCATCAGATCCACATATTGCAGAGCTGGGTAGTGTACAAGAATGGGCAGGTGTATTTCCACTTTTTCATTGGAGTTTCATTCCATGGGGATTTTATCTTGTATTAGCGGTAGCTTTTGGATTTATGCTCCATGTGAGAAAACGGAATCGACAAAAGTATTCCGAGGCATGTCGTCCGATTCTTGGGAAACATACGGATGGATTTGCAGGTAAACTGATTGATTTGTTGGCTGTATTTGCTCTCCTTGCTGGAACGGCAACTACTTTTAGTGTGGCAACACCATTGATGGCAACAGTTGTTGGAGAGTTGTTTCATATTGAAATTAGCCGTACAGTTGTTACAATCATGATTTTGATTTTGACATGTTTTGTCTATACATATTCCTTGCTACATGGATTTAAGGGAATCAGTTTGTTAGCGAAGGCATGTATTTATATGTTTTTTGGACTGTTGGCATTTGTTCTTCTGTTTGGAGGGGAAACAAAATATATTATTGAGTCCGGATTTGCTTCCTTAGGAAAGATGGTAAACCATTTTGTGGAACTATCTACTTTTACGGACCCGCAACGAACAACGTCTTTCCCACAAAACTGGACAATCTATTATTGGGCATATTGGATGGTTTGGTGTGTGGCAGCGCCGTTCTTTATTGGAAGCATTTCAAGAGGAAGAACAATTCGTCAGACAATCTTGGGAGGGTATGGCTTTGGAGTTGGTTCTACATTAGTCAGCTTTATTATTCTTGGAAATTATTCACTTGGACTGCAGACTTCGGGTGTTGCAGATTTTATAGCACAGTACAATGCGGATGGAGATTTGTATGGACTTATTGTTTCTATGATTAAGACACTTCCTTGTGCACCGCTTGTGCTTGTACTTCTATTAATCACCATGATTGCTTTTTACGCAACTTCATTTGATTCGATTGCGTTGACTGCATCTTGTTATAGTTACAAGAAGTTAGAGGAGGGAGAAAATCCGAACAAACTTCTTCAATTCATGTGGTGTATTTTGTTAATTGTTCTTCCGATAGGATTAGTATTTTCAGAGAGTTCGATGAATAATCTTCAATCGGTAAGTATCGTAGCAGCCTTTCCTATAGGAGCGGTAATTGTTATGATTGCAGTCAGTTTTCTGAAGGATGCGAAGAGTTATTTGTGGGAAAGAAATAACTTTTAGTGGAACGCGTGATTCATACGTGGAGCAATTGAAGAATCTCATAATCCACAGCTTTAGCCGTTCTGGCTGAAGCTGTGGATTATGTAAAAGTATACGCACCATAGTGCGTATATTGAATTCCCTCTAGTTATTTGAGAAAATAGACACAACAAATGATACTTGTCAAAAAAGTTTAGTCTAAAAAATTTAGCCTAACCCGGATAAACCGGAAAAGTGTATTTTATAAATTCCCCTTTTGTGTTACTATAAAAGAAAAGGGGGTTTCACTATGCTACTTACAGATAAATATGCTGATAAGATTTATGGCATCATTACCTGTTATGACCGCATGATCATCCAGGGATATATTCCGAACTGGAGCCATGCTGAAGCAATGACCACATATATGAAGCTCAACGGTATCCGTATTTTTGATTATCCCAGTTTCTCCCAGCCCCTTATGGAACAGGTCCGTCAGAATGCGGAAAAGATCGCACAGGAGAACGGAATTGAAATTGAATTTATTCGAAAACTCCATGCATTCCGCAAAGAGGACCGCATTCAGAAGATCCTTGCTGAAACTGGGAAAACAGAAGGCCTGATTCACATTTTCTCTGCCATGGAATGCTGTCATACTTATAAGCCTTGGCATGATAAAACAACCGGAAAGACTTTCCTGAAGTTTGATCAGAGTAAGTGCCTTCATTACTATTTCTATTTTATTGACAGGGAACTCGGTCTCTGCTATCTCCGTGTTCCTACATGGCCGCCTTTCCGGCTTCAGTTTTATATGAACGGACATCACCTGCTTGCCCATAAACTTGATAAAAAGCGAATTACTTACCGGATGCAGGACAATGCGTTCCTTGAAATCTCCGATATAGAGACTGCTCAGAAGCTTTCTGACCGTATAAACCCGGAAGGACTCCATAAGGTTCTTGATGTTTTCGCCAGACGATACAGTCCTGTTCCGGAATCTCTTGGGCTTGGTTATACATGGACGGTCCAGCAGATTGAATGCGCGACTGACATTATGTTCCGCAAACCGGAATATCTCGAACCGATTTATGATGAGATCATCCGTACAGCGATATTCACCGTGAAACTAGATAACATTGCCACTTTCCTTGTAAACGCTCAATAGCAAGTACCTTTCTTTAAATTTTGATGTTTGAGATAATAG
>OGUD01000602.1_pt1 | contig 28385 bp, 24 predicted proteins | sample 1573671 | NCBI WGS metagenome assembly OGUD01 (sample SAMEA2582065, study PRJEB24529) | metagenome | biome: Human gut stool | place: China | collected 2011 | reverse complement strand
ACGGATGAACTGGAAGGGCGTTTCCCTGCCGGAAAAGCCAATCTTTGCACCTCTTCATTGTATTATGATGCTTTATGTTCTGCCGTATATTTGGGAAAAGACTTGCAAAAGCCATTTTCCGTTTTGGCTGATTACGGAAAGCAGGCAAAAGATCTTCGTAAAAATATGGAAGACTATTTCGGTGCTAAAGTCGAAGGATTCGATACTTATCAATATTATGAAGGAAATGATATTCTTCGTTCATGGATTTGTATTCCTTTGACTGTCGGGATCTTTGATCGTAAAGAAGGTACGATTAATGCTCTTTTCTCTCCTCGTCTGTGGACTGAAAACGGCTTGCTGACCCAGGCGGGAAGCGAGACTTTCTGGGATCGTTCAACCCTTTACGCTTTGAGGGGAGTGTATGCCTGCGGAGCAACGGAAAAAGCAACGGAATACTTAAAGTTCTATTCTAACCGTCGCCTGCTGGGAGATCATGTCCCTTATGCCATCGAAGCATGGCCGGAAGGAAGCCAACGCCATCTTTCTGCGGAAAGCGGTTTATATTGCCGTATCGTTACGGAAGGAATGTTCGGTATTCGTCCGACAGGATTGAAATCTTTCACCTTTACTCCGCGTTTACCGGCAGAGTGGGATAAGATGAGCTTGCGTAAAATAAAAGCATTCAATGCAACATTCGATATTGAAGTGATCCGTGAGAATGGAAAGCCGGTTGTTACTGTCAAATCAGAAGGGAAAACACTGCTTCATAAGGCTATAAAAGAAGGAGAAGTTATTTCTGTGAAACTGGACTGATTATTAATTTATTACAGTTTCCTCGTAGTTTCATGTTAAGGAAACTGGAGTTCCCTGCGCGGGGAACTGTAATTTCCTCCCGAGGAAACTCTGGTTTCCTAAGGAGGAAATTGTATTTTATTCCCTGTTCAACCCATTACGGAATTACACATCGGTTACATAACTACCCTGTCGGTATCGGCCATCTTCATAGAACGCAGCGCGTTCTATGAATGGCATCAGTGGGTGAGAGCGTGAAGCGAAGGGGAAAGACGGAGTGTCCGGAGGCTGTGTTGTTTGAGCGAAGCCGGTGCCCCCTTGACTTTTTGCTTACTTTTCTATCAAGAGAAAAGTAAAATCTCCTACCTGTTGATAACTTTTTTGTACTTTTCTCTTATATTTCTTGGAAGGTAATTTGATAAATGTTTAATTTTACCCACAAATAGAGTAAAGTGCCAGTTGCCAACGAAGTACGGTGCTTTTGTTTAAGGGAAAGTTTAACGTGTAAAACAGAAAATGGAAGAGAAAGAGACTAGCTATCATGTAGCGGTGATGCTCGATGAAAGCGTGAAAGGCCTGAATATTCAAGAAGGGGGTATCTACGTGGATGTGACCTTCGGAGGAGGTGGACATTCACGCGAAATCCTGAAACGGATGGATAGCGATAGCGAACTTTACGGATTTGACCAGGATGCCGACGCCGAACATAATATTCCTGATGATCCCCGTTTTGTGTTTGTCCGCAGTAATTTTCGTTATTTATATAATTTTATGCGCTATCATGGCGTGGATGGTGAAGTCGACGGACTGTTAGCCGACCTGGGTGTCTCCTCTCATCATTTCGATGATAAAGACCGCGGATTCTCTTTTCGTTTCGACGGGGCATTGGATATGCGTATGAACACCCGTGCCGGTCAGACGGCTGCCGATATCGTCAACACCTATACGGAAGAAGCGTTGGCAGATGTTTTTTACCTGTACGGCGAACTGAAAGTGGCCCGCAGGTTGGCTTCGTTGATCGTCAGAGCGCGTGAAAACAAGAAAATAGAAACGATCGGTGACTTCCTGGAGTTGGTTAAGCCCTTCACCGGAAAGGATAAAGAAAAGAAATTCCTTGCACAGGCTTTTCAGGCACTTCGTATCGAAGTAAACGACGAAATGCGTGCATTGAAAGAAATGCTGCAACAAACCCTGCAGGTATTAAAGCCCGGCGGACGTTTGGTTGTAATCACTTACCATTCACTGGAAGACAGGCTGGTAAAGAATTTCCTGAAAACAGGAAACTTTGAAGGAAAAAGCGAGCAAGACTTTTTCGGAAATGTACAAACGCCATTTCGTATGGTAAACAATAAAGTGATTGTGCCTTCCGACGAGGAGATTGAAAGAAACCCCCGTTCGAGAAGTGCCAAATTGAGAATTGCAGAGAAAAAGTAGACAGGTGCAGTTGCTGGTCGACTGTCAACTAATATAGGGGTTATGGAGGAAAAACAACAACGTAAAAAGTCGAAGAAAAAAGAGAAACGTCTTTCTCTTTTGTATGTGCTGGGCGGTGGTATCCTGAATGAGGATTTTATCGTTAAACACACACGGATGATCGTGCTTGTTGTGATAATGATATTCTTCTTTATCGGAAACCGCTACACCTGCATGCAAAAACTACGTGAGATCGACCGCCTGCAACAACGTCTGCGCGACATACGTTTTGAGGCATTGTCCATCTCATCGGAACTGACGGGGAACAGCCGCCAGTCGCAAGTTGAATTATTGATTGAAGAACAAGGTATTGAACTGGAAGGAGCCAAAACTCCGCCGTATGAATTATACAAATAAATATGGCTGAAGAGATCGAACCAATAGAAACTGCCCCGAAGAGTAACCGTATATTATTCTGTTACTTTATTGTCGTGCTGTTGTTGGGGCTTATAGCGGTTGGAATATTGCTACGCACGTTTGATACAGCTTTCGTGGAAAAGGAGAAATGGGAAAAAGTGGCAGAAAGCCAGAAACGCCCGAACCGTCTGATATTGCCCGGACGCGGAAACATCTATTCTTCCGATGGAAAGCTGATGGCTACCAGTGTGCCTCGTTACTATACCTATATAGACTTCCGGGCCGATGGATTTTCTGTCGATACGTTCCTGAGTTCGAAGGTGAACGGAGTCGATTCTTTGTCGGTCTATTTATCCCGGAAATTCAAAAACCGGACACCGGCCGGATATAAGGCTCATCTGCTTCGCGGACTGAAAAGTAAAAGCCGCCAGTATCCCGTCTATGAAGGCCGTGCTTCTTATACCGACCTGAAAGAGATGAAGAAATATCCGTTCCTTCGTTTAAGCCGGTACAAAAGCGGATTCTATACCAAGGAAATGGTGCAGCGTCAGAAGCCGTTCGGTACACTGGCTTCCCGTACGATCGGAGATATCTATGGTGAAATTGAAGCCGGAGGTATGACCAAGGGAAAGAATGGTCTGGAGTTGCAATACGATTCGTTGCTCCGGGGCGAAGCCGGTTTGAGTTCGGTACGTCGTGTAGGTGGCGGTTGGACGAATGTCGTTGAGGTGGAGCCGGTGGACGGTATGGATATCCGTACGACGATAGATATTAATATCCAGGATATAACCGAGAAGTCATTGGTCGATATGTTGAAGAAGATCGATGCCGAATCGGGAACAGCTGTAGTGATGGAAGTTTCCACAGGCGAGATAAAGGCAATAACCAATATGGGGCGTATCCGTGAAGGTGCTTATGCCGAAACGAAAAACCATGCTGTGGCTGATGAGATAGAGCCGGGCTCTACTTTTAAGGTCGCTTCTATGATGGTGGCGTTGGAAGATGGCGTCTGCCAGCCGAGCGATACGGTGGATGTCGGTAAGGGTGTTTATATGTATAAAGGAGCCCGCATGCCCGACCATAATATGAACAAAGGTGGTTACGGTCGTATCTCGGCAGAACAGGCGATCTGGTATTCATCGAATATCGGTGTTGCCAAGATCATTCTGAAAGGATACGAAAAGAACCCGACTAAATATGTGGAGGGCCTGTATAAATTAGGTCTGACCATCCCGCTGAACCTGGAAATACCGGGAGCCGGACGTGCCAAGATACGTATGCCGAATGATACCACTTTATATTGGTCGAAGACTACGTTGCCCTGGATGTCGTTCGGATACGAAACGCAGATACCTCCGATCTATACGCTGACATTTTTCAATGCCATAGCGAACGGTGGTAAGATGGTGCGCCCGATGTTTACCAAAGAGATCATGCACAATGGTAAGACGGTGCAGAGTTTCTCGACGGAAGTCCTGAAATCGTCGATCTGTTCCGACAACACACTGGCTATTATCAAGGATATGTTGTTGGGTGTGGTTGAGCAGGGAACAGGTAAAGCCGTGCATTCGGATATTATCCGTATCGCGGGAAAGACAGGTACGGCACAGATCGCATCCGGCGGTGTTTACCGTACGAGCGGTCACCAGGTTGCTTTCTGCGGATATTTCCCGGCCGATGAACCAAAGTATTCCTGTATTGTTGTGATCCGCCGTCCGCGTATCGGTTATCCTTCAGGGGGTACGATGTCCGGAGGCGTAGTGAAGGCCATTGCCGAGAAAGTCTATGCCAGCCATATGTCGTTCGACGTGCGCGATATGGAACGCGATTCGTTGGCAGTTATGCTGCCGGCGGCAAAGAATGGTAATCTGGATGCGTTGGAAAATGTATTGGGTAAGCTCGATGTCAGTGCAAACACGGATAGCCTGGAAACAAAATGGGTGACCTCTAAGCGGGAAGAAGGAGATGACGAACTTCATGTGCGTGATCTGACGATCCGTGAAGGACTGGTTCCGAATGTGATCGGCATGGGAGCGAAAGATGCTGTCTACTTGCTTGAAAGTGCAGGTTTACGAGTGGTATTGGATGGAATGGGACGAGTTTCCTCCCAGTCGATGGGACCGGGAACGCGGATTGCCAAAGGACAGTCCATCCGCTTAACATTAAAATAATAGAAGGACAGGTTTTCTGACCTGTCTGCAAACAGATAGAATATGGAACTGAAGAAATTGATTCATACGTTGGATGTACTGGAAACAGTGGGTGCTGATGATGTAAAAATCACAGGTATCCAGTCCGACTCCCGTAAGGTGGAAAACGGCTTTTTATTCGTAGCGGTCAGAGGCACTGCAGTCGACGGACATGCCTATATCGACGGAGCTATTGCCAAAGGAGCCGTAGCGGTCATCTGCGAGGAAATTCCATCCCTTTCGGAAGAAAGGAAAGTTTCATTCGGGAGAAACATTTGTTTTATCCGGGTGAAAGATTCGGCGGACGCATTAGGCAAGGTCGTCTCGACCTGGTATGACAATCCTTCGGACAACCCGACTCTGGTAGGTGTTACCGGAACGAATGGCAAGACGACGATCGCGACTTTATTGTATGAAATGTTCCGTAAGATGGGGCATAAGGTAGGACTGCTTTCAACCGTATGCAATTATATTGACGGCGAAGCGATCCCGACCGATCATACGACGCCCGACCCAATCACCCTCCACGGCCTGATGGCACGCATGGTAGAAGCCGGATGCGAATATGCCTTTATGGAAGTCAGTTCCCATTCGATCGACCAGAAACGTATCAGTGGCCTGTCGTTCGACGGTGGTATTTTTACCAACCTGACACGCGACCATCTGGATTATCATAAAACGGTAGAGAATTACCTGAAGGCAAAGAAGAAATTCTTCGACGACCTGCCTGCCGATGCTTTTGCGTTGACTAACGCAGACGATAAATCAGGTCTGGTCATGCTCCAGAACACGGCGGCCAGGAAACTGACCTATTCGCTCCGTACCTTGGCAGACTTCAAAGGAAAGATTCTCGAATCTCATTTTGAAGGAACCGAAATGGTTATCAACGGACGTGACGTGATCGTGCATTTCGTAGGCCGTTTCAATGCTTACAACCTGTTGGCCGTGTACGGTGCTGCTGTTTCTTTAGGGAAGGACCCGGAGGAAACGCTGATCGTCCTGAGTACGTTGCATTCGGTCTCCGGTCGTTTTGAAACGATACAATCTCCGCTCGGTTATACGGCGATTGTCGATTACGCCCATACACCTGATGCCTTGACAAATGTACTGAATGGCATCCAGGAAGTGCTCGATGGCAGAGGCCGCATCATCACCGTGGTGGGGGCGGGTGGCAACCGTGACAAAGGCAAACGTCCGCTGATGGCGAAAGAAGCTGCCAAACTGAGCGACCAGGTGATCCTGACCTCTGATAATCCTCGTTTTGAAGAACCGGACGAGATCATTCAGGATATGGTGGCCGGACTGAGTAAGGCGGATATGGAACGTACGCTTTGCATCACTGATCGTATGCAAGCGATCAAGACAGCGACTATGCTGGCAAAGAAAGGCGATGTGATCCTCGTGGCCGGTAAAGGACATGAAGATTATCAGGACGTGAAAGGCGTAAAACACCATTTTGACGACCGGGAAGTAATAAGAAATATATTTAATAGTTGACAGTTGACAGATGATGGTTGACAGTTAAATGTACATCACAAATAACTGTCAACTGTCACTTGTCACTTGTCAACTGAAAACAAAGTTTTTATGTTGTATTATCTTTTTAATTATCTGGATCAATTCGACTTACCTGGAGCGGGTATGTTTAAATATGTATCATTCCGTTCCGGATTGGCGTTGATTCTCTCTTTGTTCATCTCGACAGCCATCGGCCGCCGTATTATCGACCGCTTGCAGATGTTGCAGATCGGCGAGACAGTACGTAATCTCGGATTGGAAGGACAGATGAGCAAGAAAGGCACTCCGACGATGGGTGGAATCATTATCATCATTGCGATTCTGATTCCGACCTTGCTTTGTGCGAAACTGAATAACATCTATGTGATCCTGATGATGGTTACCACCGTTTGGCTGGGTGCCCTGGGTTTTGCCGACGATTACATTAAAGTATTCCGTAAGAACAAAGAAGGAATGCACGGTAAATTCAAGATCGTAGGTCAGGTCGGCCTGGGGCTGATTGTCGGGCTGGTGTTGTTTATGAGTCCTGATGTCGTGATCAAAGAGAATATGGAAGTGCGTCACGATAACGTAATTGAGGAAGTTCATTATCACACGGTGGAAACAAAATCGACCAAGACGACCATTCCATTTATGAAGAATAATAATTTCGATTATGCCCAACTGGTTAGCTGGGCAGGCGATTATAAAGAAGAAGCAGCCTGGCTGGTATTCGTTTTGATGACCATATTCGTGGTGACGGCCGTTTCTAACGGTGCGAACCTTACCGACGGACTGGACGGACTGGCGGCAGGAAGTTCTGCTATCATCGGGGTTGCATTGGGTATATTGGCCTATATGTCTGCCCACTTCGAATTTGCTTCCTTCCTGAATATCATGTTTATCCCCGGTGCAGAGGAATTGGTGGTTTTTGCTGCTGCCTTTATCGGGGCGACAGTCGGTTTCCTTTGGTATAATTCATACCCGGCACAGGTGTTTATGGGAGATACGGGTAGTTTGACGTTGGGAGGTATTATTGCTGTGTTCGCTATAATTATACGTAAAGAGTTGCTAATACCGATTCTTTGTGGTATTTTTCTCGCTGAAAGTATTTCGGTTATGGTACAGGTTGCCTACTTCAAATATACAAAAAAGAAGTATGGTGAAGGGCGTCGTATATTTAAGATGACGCCGTTGCACCATCATTTCCAGAAGGCGGGAAACGCAGGAATACAAGCGTTGCTGCAAAAACCGTTCAACGTGGTGCCCGAATCGAAGATCGTGGTACGTTTCTGGTTGATCGGTATTATTCTGGCGGTTATTACGATTGTGACATTGAAGATGAGATAAATTCAGTTGACAAGTGACAGATGACAGTTGACAGATAAGGTTAGCGACTGATACCTGTCAACTGTCACTTGTCAACTGTCAACTAAAAAATAAAGTTTTTTATGAAGCGGATTGTTGTATTAGGGGGAGGAGAAAGCGGTGCAGGTGCAGCCGTGTTGGCGAAGGCAAAAGGATTTGACGTGTTCGTTTCCGACTTTTCGTCTATCAAACCCAAGTATAAGGATATGCTCGACGCCCACGGGATCCGTTGGGAAGAAGGACAGCATACCGAAGCCGACATTCTGAATGCCGACGAGATCATCAAAAGCCCCGGAATACCCGACAAGGCTCCGATGATCCGGAAACTGAAAGCGCAGGGGACGCATATCATCTCCGAAATCGAATTTGCCGGGCGATACACCGATTCGAAGATGATCTGTATCACCGGAAGTAATGGTAAGACAACGACTACCATGCTTACATACCACGTCCTGAAAGAAGCCGGAGTGGATGTCGGCCTGGCCGGAAACGTAGGGAACAGCCTGGCATTACAGGTTGCCGAAGACCCGCACGCGGTCTACGTGATCGAACTGAGCAGTTTTCAGTTGGACAACATGTACGACTTCAAAGCGGATATAGCTATCTTGTTGAATATAACGCCCGATCATCTGGACCGTTATAACTACGAGATGCAGAATTATGTGAACGCCAAGTTCCGCATAATCCAGAACCAAACGTCGGAAGATGCGTTCATCTTCTGGAACGACGACCCGATCATAGCCCGCGAGATCGCTAAACGCCATCCTGCGGCTACTCTTTACCCATTCGCCGAAACGCATGAAGACGGCGTGAAGGGATATACGGATAATAAGCAAATAGTAATTGAAACCTCAAACGGAACATTTACAATGGATCAGGACTTATTGGCATTAACGGGTACACATAACCTGTACAATTCGCTGGCATCGGGCATCGCATCCAAAGTGGTCGATATCCACGATGAAAATATACGAGCTTCACTGAGTGACTTTACCGGGGTAGAACACCGCCTGGAGAAAGTGGCCCGTGTACGCGGAGTAGATTATATCAACGATTCGAAAGCAACAAACGTAAACTCTTGCTGGTATGCCTTGCAAAGTATGACGACCAAACTGGTACTGATACTGGGCGGAACGGACAAGGGTAACGACTACTCCGAGATTGAAGAACTTGTAAAACAAAAAGTACGTGCCTTGATCTTTCTGGGTGTCGACAATAACAAGCTGCATACTTTCTTCGACGGAAAGGTGGCGCAGATTGAAGATGCCCGCTCGATGGAAGAAGCGGTAAGCAAGGCTTATAAACTGGCAGAAAAGGGAGACACCGTGTTGTTATCGCCCTGTTGCGCCAGCTTCGACCTCTTCAAGAGTTATGAAGACCGCGGTGATCAGTTTAAGGCTTGCGTACGTAATTTGTAAAATAAATTAAAATGGATCTGGCAAGTAAATTATTCAAGGGCGACCGGGTGATATGGATCATCTTTATGTTCCTGTGCCTGATTTCGGTGATTGAGGTGTTCAGTGCTACGAGTACGATCGCCTACAAGAACGCGAATCATTGGGCGCCGATCGTCCGGCATGCCACTTTCCTGTTGGGGGGATTTGTGCTTGTCTTGTTGCTGCACAATGTCCCGTGCCGGTTCTTTCCGGCGTTTATTTTGTTGCTTCCCGTATCGGTGTTGATGTTGATCGTCACGCCTTTTGTGGGGATCAATGCCAATGATGCGCACCGTTGGCTGGAGATATTCGGGATACAGTTTCAGCCTTCCGAGTTTGCGAAGCTGGCATCTATTGTGTTCATCGCCTTCCTGCTCAGCAAGCGGAGCAGGTTTACCGACGACCAGATATTCAAGTATATCCTGATTGGGGTGGGAACGACTTGCGTGCTGATCCTTCCGGAAAACTTTTCGACGGCTTTCATGTTATTCGGGGTGTGTTTCCTGATGATGTTTATCGGACAATTGCCACTGTTGAAGCTGGGTAAACTGGCAGGTGTTCTGATATTGGCACTTATCCTGTTTATCGTGTTGTTGCGGTTTACGCCGGCAGGAGTCACCCAATATTTGCCCGATCGTTTTGCTACGTGGCAGGGGCGTCTGGAACGTTTCTTCGACGGGCACGAATCGGATACGGATGAAAATGGTGTATATAAGATAACCGATGATAACTACCAGGTCTCCCATGCAAAGATCGCAATTGCACACGGAGGATTGTTCGGACAGTTGCCTGGTCACGGTCAGCAGAGGGATTTCCTTCCGCAGGCCTATTCCGACTTTATTTATGCGATTATTATAGAAGAGTTGGGGGTAGTCGGAGGCGTATTCGTGCTGATGCTATATATCATGTTGCTGGTACGAGTCGGGATGATCGCCAGGAAATGCGATAAAGCCTTTCCGAAATACCTTGTGCTGGGATGCGGCTTGTTGGTCGTAGTGCAGGCACTTGCCAATATGGCGGTGGCAGTCAACCTGATACCGGTGACCGGACAGCCGATGCCGTTGGTTAGCCGTGGTGGTACATCTACGGTGATATCCTGTATTTATTTCGGGATCATCCTGAGTGTAAGCCGTTTCGGAGCTAATATGGGTAATGAAGAAGATGAGCTTCCGGAAGAGGAAACCGAAGGTGCCGGTGCACCCCCGGCCATCACGGAAGAAGAAATATCCAACTGGGTGCCTGATACGCAACCCGCAACAGAGGAAGAAGTAACAGAAACAAAATAGAAAATGAAACAGTACCGTATAATAATAAGTGGCGGCGGAACCGGAGGTCATATCTTCCCGGCCATCTCCATCGCCAATACCATCAGGAAACGTTTTCCTGATGCGGAAATCTTATTTGTAGGTGCGGAAGACCGGATGGAAATGGAAAAGGTTCCGGCCGCCGGCTATCAGATAGTAGGTTTACCGGTGAGCGGTTTCGACCGTGCCCACCTGCTCAACAATATAAAAGTGCTCAACCGTCTGCGTAAAAGTCTCGGAATGGCGAAGAAGACGATCCGTGAGTTCCGTCCCGATATTGCAGTAGGCGTAGGAGGTTATGCCAGTGGTCCGACTCTGTGGATGGCGGCTTCGCAAGGTATTCCGACGCTGATTCAAGAGCAGAATTCCTATGCGGGGGTGACGAATAAGTTGCTTGCAAAGAAAGCATCGAAAATATGTGTCGCTTACGATGGAATGGAGAAGTTTTTCCCTGCAGAAAAAATTGTGGTAACCGGAAATCCTGTCCGTCAGGATTTAGAGGAAGCACTCGATAAGAAGGAAGAGGCTTTGTCCTTTTTCGGACTATCGCCAGAGAAGAGAACGATCCTGGTGGTAGGAGGTAGCCTGGGGGCAAGGACGATCAACCGGAGTATCCAGGGCGACCTTGACAAACTGTTCGCTTCCGATGTACAGGTGATCTGGCAGACCGGACGTTATTATTACAACGAAGCCACCAAGCATCTGAAAGCCTATCGTGGTATGCCGGTCTGGTGTTCCGACTTTATCACTCGTATGGATTATGCCTATTCGGCCGCCGACCTGATCATATCCCGTGCCGGTGCAAGTTCGATTTCCGAACTTTGCCTGTTGAAGAAACCGGTTATTCTGGTTCCTTCTCCCAACGTGGCGGAAGATCATCAGACAAAAAATGCGCTTGCTTTGGTAAACAAAGACGCGGCGATCATGGTTGCTGATAAAGATGCGGAGCAGGAATTGGTCACGAAAGCGCTCGAAGTCGTTCACGACGACGAACGGCTGGCGTTGATGAGCCGTAATATAGAAAAGTTGGCCCATCATCACAGTGCGGACCAGATTGTCGATGAGATTATTAAAATAATAGAAAAGAAAACGATATGAATATAAATACGATAACGGCCGTTTATTTTGTCGGAGCCGGAGGAATCGGGATGAGTGCCTTGATCCGCTACTTCCTTTCAAAAGGAAAGCAAGTAGCCGGATACGATAAAACACCCTCCGACCTGACCGCTCAGCTAAATCGCGAAGGAGCCGTTATTCATTACGAAGATAATGTTTCCCTGATACCGGATACCTTCAGAGATCCGGCTCGAACATTGGTAGTTTACACCCCGGCCGTTCCCGCATACTGAACTAAGCTATTTCCGTCAGAACGGCTTTGAAGTTATGAAGCGTGCCCGTGTCTTAGGTGAAATAACCAACTGCTCACGCGGTCTTTGTATTGCCGGGACGCACGGAAAGACAACGACTTCTTCCATGCTTGCCCACCTGCTGAAACAATCGCATGTAGATTGTAATGCTTTCCTGGGCGGTATCCTGAAGAACTATGACAGTAACCTGATGCTCTCCGATAAAAGTGACCTGACCGTCATCGAAGCCGATGAGTTCGACCGTTCTTTCCATTGGCTGACCCCTTATATGGCAGTGATCACCGCCGCCGACCCGGATCACCTGGATATCTATGGTACGGCAGAAGCCTATCGTGAAAGCTTTGAGCATTTTACCTCACTGATTCGTCCTGACGGCTGTCTGGTTATGAAGAAATGTATCAATGTGACACCCCGCTTGAAAGAAGGCGTTAAGCTCTTCACCTACACTGGAGCTGAAGAAGATAACGGTCATCTGTCATCTGTCAACTGTCAACTGTCAACTGAAAAAGCCGATTTCCATGCCGAAAACATCCGTATCGGTAATGGTGAGATTTGGTTCGATTTCGTAGGCCCTGATATCCGTATTGCCGATATCCAGTTGGGGGTTCCTGTAAAAGTAAACATAGAGAACGGTGTTGCTGCCATCGCTTTGGCATGGATGAACGGCGTAACACCCGAAGAAATAAGAAGAGGTATGGCTTCTTTCGGAGGTCCGAAACGCCGTTTTGATTTCCACCTGAAGAAAGACAATATTGTCCTGATCGATGATTATGCACACCATCCCGCCGAACTGGCTGCCAGCATCCAATCCGTTAAGGAACTCTATGCCGGACGCAAAGTGACGGGCATTTTTCAGCCGCACCTGTACACTCGTACACGCGACTTTGCACCTGACTTTGCCGCCAGCCTGTCGCTGTTGGACGAACTGATCCTGCTGGATATTTATCCTGCGCGGGAAGAACCTATTCCGGGGGTCACTTCGGAAATCATATTCGATGCTGTCACTATTCCTTCCAGGAAGCTGATCCGCAAAAGCGAATTGCTCGACCTGGTAGCGAAAGAGGCGGATACGTTTGAAGTTGTATTGATGGTCGGCGCCGGTGATATCGACCGGTTGATCGAACCTGTAAAACAAATATTGGATAAGAAATTGTGATTCGTATAGTTTCCATAGTAGTAGCTACACTGTTGTTTTGTTACATCGTGTTTGTTTCCTTTTTCTTCCGGGATATGAGGCAGGACAAGATGTGCCAGGATCTCCAGGTCGTGGTGAAAGACAGTCTTGACAAACATTTCGTAAGCGAAAGCGACCTGGTGTCGATCCTTAAAAAGGCAGATCTGAACCCGATCAAAAAGCCTATGGACGCGATCAATACCGACAAGATAGAAACAGAACTGAAAAAGAACGAGATGATCGCCCGTGTCGAAGCTTATAAAACACCTTCCGGGATCATTAAGCTTGAAGTTGAGCAGAAAATTCCTATCTTGCGTGTGATAAGCTCCAGAGGGAACTTCTACGTGGATAATCTCGGCACTACGATGCCGGTCAGTTTCCGTTATGTTGCCGATGTTCCTTTAGTAAGCGGATATGTCGAAAAAGAGCTGGCGATAACCGACTTATACAAATTTGCATTATTTTTGCAGGAGAATGAGTTCTGGAATAATCAGATAGAACAAATTTATGTTCATCCTGATAACGAAGTGGAGCTGATTCCCCGGGTGGGCAACCATCGTATTGTACTGGGTTCTTTCGACAACTTTGAAGAAAAGCTGGATAACCTACGGCTCTTCTATGATAAAGTCGTTCCGAAAACGGGTTGGGAGAAATACAGTATACTGAATTTAAAATACAAAGATCAGATTGTTTGTACTAAAAGATAGATAATATGGCATACACAGACTTTATAGCAGCCATCGACCTTGGCTCTTCTCACATGGTCGGTATGGTAGGAACGAAGAGCCCGACGGGCGCTCTCTCGATTATTGCCTACGAAGTTGAGAACTCCGCTACCTGTATACGAAGAGGATGTGTATATAATGTGGAAGAAACGGCGAATAAGATCAAACGGCTTATCCTGAAGCTCGAGAATAAACTGAACGGCGCGAAAGTCGGCAAGGTTTATGTCGGTATCGGCGGTCAGTCGTTGCGTTCGATCGACCACACGGTTCCCCGTATCCTGGGCACAGACGGAGTAGTGACGGAGGAAATTATCAAGGGGCTGTATGAGGAATGCTGCAATTACCACCCGGACATGCTGGATGTGCTGGCTGCGGTTTCGCCTACCTATGTTTTAGACGACAAACCAGAACCCAATCCGGTAGGTATTCCCTGTACCCGGATTGAAGCACGTTATAAGTTGATTGTCGGACGGCCTTCGTTGAAACGTTATGTAATCAACAGTATTGCCGACCGTGCCAGAATAGAAATTGCCGACATTGTCGTTTCGCCGCTGGCTTTGGCCGATGTGGTGCTGACTGACAATGAAAAGGACCTGGGCTGTGCCCTGATCGGTTTCGGTGCCGGAGTGACAACACTGACGGTTTATAAAGGCGGCCAGCTGGTCAATCTTTCCGTCATTCCTTTCGGAGGAAACCTGATCACCCGCGATATTACCAGTCTCCATCTGGTGGAAGCTGAAGCCGAACGTGTGAAGCTGACCTATGGGAGTGCCCTGATGGAAAAAGACAACGACCTGAGTATTCAGGTGAGTTCCGCCGACGGTATGGGACTGCGTGAGGTTAAACTGGCTGATCTCAATAATGTGATCGAAGCCCGTATGAAAGAGATACTTGAAAATGTATATGCCCGTCTTGAAGCAACCGGCCTGATGAATTCGCTGGGTGCAGGTATCATTATTACCGGTGGCGGTGCCGCCCTGAAGAACCTGCCTGAAGTGATTCGTGAACGCTTGAAGATGGATGTACGCTATTCTGCCGTACGCAAAGGCATCGTGGAAAGTGGCGAGATGATCGCCAACAATCCTGAATATGCTGTCGCTGTCGGCCTGTTGGCAAGGGGAACAGAAAACTGTGCCCTTTATATTCCTCCCAAAGTTGAACCGATACCGGAGAAGAAGGAAGAAGAGCCCGTTGTGGAAGAACCCAAGAGAGCTCCCGAACCTCCCAAGAAGAAACCGGAGAAGAAGAAAGGCCCCGGCCTGTTCGGACGCCTGACCAAGGGAATAGATACGTTTGGCAAGAGCCTGTTTGACGACGAAGACGATATAAAGTAAATCAGCGAATGGATTAAAACCGGAAGACAATGGACGACACAATATTAAGTTTCAATTATCCGACAGATACTCCTAAGATCATCAAAGTAATTGGTGTAGGAGGCGGTGGTGGTAACGCTGTTACCCACATGTACAAAGAAGGTATACATGATGTTACATTCGTTCTGTGTAACACAGACAACCAGGCGCTGAACCGTTCGGACGTGCCGGTCAAAGTGCCGCTGGGCCGTAATATCACCCAGGGACTGGGAGCTGGTAACAAGCCCGAACGTGCCATGATGGCAGCTGAGGAAAGTATGGAAGATATCCGTAAGATGTTGAGCGATGGAACCAAAATGGTCTTTATCACTGCCGGAATGGGTGGTGGTACGGGGACGGGCGCTGCTCCGGTTATTGCCCGCATCGCCAAGGATATGGGAATACTGACCGTCGGTATCGTAACCATACCTTTCGTTTTTGAAGGCGAACGCAAGATTATCCAGGCCCTGAACGGGGTGGAGGAGATCAGTAAGAATGTGGATGCCCTGCTGGTGATCAACAACGAACGCCTGCGTGCTATCTATTCCGACCTGACTATGACGAATGCGTTCGGAAAGGCGGATGATACCCTGACGATTGCCGCCAAGAGCATTGCTGAGATCATCACCCTTCCGGGTATTATCAACCTTGACTTTGCCGATGTCAACACCACCATGAAAGACGGTGGCGTAGCATTGATGAGTAACGGTTTCGGTGAGGGAGAAGGCCGTGTGCGCCAGGCGATTGAAGACGCGTTGAACTCTCCGTTGCTTAACAATAACGATGTATTCAATGCCAAGAAGATATTATTCAACGTATCATTCGGCGAAGAAGCCGAGTTGCGTATGGAAGAAATGAACGATGTGCATGACTTCATGTCACGCTTCGGACGCGATATCGAGGTGATATGGGGTACGGCAATCGACAATACACTCGGAACACGGGTGAAAATGACGATCCTTGCAACCGGGTTCGGTATGGAAGATATTCCGCAGATCGCAGAGAAACGTCAGATCGAACAGGGCCGTATGACCGAAGAAGAACTTCGCTTGGAGGAAGAACGGTTGAACAAGGAACGTGCCGAAAAAGACCTGATCGACAAATATTACGGTGCTTCCGGCCAGCGTATGCGCCGTGTGGCAGCCCGTGCCAAGGCTGTTGTATTAACGCAGGATGAACTGGACGATGACGCATTGATCGCCCTGATCGAAGATAATCCTACTTATAACCGTGATCCGAAAGTGATCGCTCGTGCCCGTTCTAAAGTGCAGGGTGGAGATATTCCGGTATCATCGGCAACCGTAACGGCTCCGTCGGCTCCGCGTCCGGAAGGAAAGAAGCCGGATACAGGAGGTAAGCAGGTGATAAGTTTCCGATAATTTTTAATAAGAAATTAAGATATGGATTTGTTTGAAAGAGTCAGCGAAGACATTAAAAACGCAATGAAGGCAAAAGATAAAGTAGCCCTCGAAACACTGAAAAGTCTTTCTGGAAGCTAAAACAGCTCCGGGAGCAAACGATACCCTGTCAGATGCCGATGCGACTAAGATGATCCAGAAGCTGGTAAAACAGGGCAAGGATTCAGCAGAAATCTATTCCCAGCAAGGTCGTGCAGACTTGGCGGAGGCTGAACTGGCACAGGTTAAAGTGCTTGAAGCATACCTCCCGAAACAGATGACTGCCGAGGAACTGGAAACAGAAATAAAAGCTATCATCGCTCAGGTGGGTGCTGCCGGTCCGAAAGATATGGGGAAGGTAATGGGTGTTGCCTCCAAAGCTCTTGCCGGAAAAGCGGAAGGACGTGCCATTTCAGAAACGGTAAAACGTTTGCTGAATAGCTAATATATCGCTTTGAAAGTAACTTATCCCCTCTTGAAAGGGGCAGGGGTGTGTTAGAGTCAGTCTAACGAAACTATAACACACCCTTTTTCCCCATTTATTTTTCTTTAGACTCATTCTTTTAGAACATAGACCGCATTCTAATAACTCTTATACAATGATAACCTTTATCTGCTGCCTGGTAACCCTTATTGCAGGCTATTTCATCTACGGTTCTTTTATAGAACGTATCTTCGGGATCGATTCTTCCCGTAAAACTCCCGCTTATACTCATCAGGACGGAGTCGATTATATCCCGATGTCTTCCTGGAAAGTCTTTATGATCCAGTTCCTGAATATCGCAGGTCTCGGACCGATTTTTGGTGCCATAATGGGGGCGAAGTTCGGTACGGCTTCTTTCCTCTGGATCGTTTTGGGAACGATCTTTGCCGGAGCGGTTCATGACTACCTGGCAGGAATGCTTTCCTTGCGGCATAATGGAGAAAGTCTGCCTGAGATCATCGGCCGTTATCTCGGAAACAACTTTAAGCAGTTTATGCGTGGTTTTACTGTGGTTCTGATGATATTGGTCGGTGCTGTCTTTGTTGCAGGTCCGGCAGGTTTGCTGGCAAAGCTGACACCTGAATATCTTGATGCTACTTTTTGGATATTTGTTGTATTCATCTATTATATCCTGGCTACCTTATTACCGGTCGATAAGATTATCGGTAAGATATATCCGTTGTTTGCCGCAGCCCTGCTGTTTATGGCTGTCGGTATTTTGGTGATGTTGTTTGTGAATCATCCGCCGTTACCGGAGTTGACAGACGGTTTGACAAATAAGCATCCGGAGAATCTGCCTATTTTCCCGATCATGTTTGTCAGTATTGCCTGTGGAGCGATTTCCGGATTCCATGCGACTCAAAGTCCGCTGATGGCACGTTGTATCAAAAATGAAAATATGGGACGTCCGGTCTTTTTCGGCGCTATGATTACCGAAGGTATCGTAGCTTTGATCTGGGCTGCAGCTGCTACTTATTTCTATCATAACAACGGAATGGGGGAGAGCAATGCCGCTGTTATTGTAGATAGTATCACAAAAGAATGGTTAGGCACGGTCGGTGGTGTACTGGCGGTGTTGGGGGTTATCGCAGCGCCTATTACTTCCGGCGATACGGCATTCCGTTCGGCTCGTCTGATCGTTGCCGACTTCCTGCATAAGGAGCAGAAAAGTATGGTAAGTCGTTTGATGATCTGTATCCCTCTGTTTATCGTAGCTATAGGCATATTGCTTTATAGCCTGAAAGACAAAGACGGCTTCGATATGATCTGGCGTTATTTCGCCTGGACGAACCAGACTCTGGCTGTATTTACTTTATGGGCATTGACAGTCTTTCTGGCGCGTTCTAAAAAGCTGTATATTGTTACCTTGATTCCGGCTTTGTTTATGACAGCCGTTTGTTCTACGTATATCTTTGTCGCTCCGGAAGGATTAGGTATGGGGGGTGCTATTTCGCAGACGATTGGCGTGGTGATTACAATCATCACATTGATCGCATTTTTATGGTGGAAAAGAAAACAGTAAAATCTCCATCCGTATAAACGCTACTGGTCTTTCATCTTTTCCAGAATTTTCGGAAACTGCCAGAAAAACAGCAGCGTGCAGCAGATAGCTGCGGTGGCGTCGGATATAGCTTCTGCTGCATATACACCGGTCACACCCATAAAGTGCGGAAGTATCAGTGCTAACGGAATCAGCAGGATTACCTTGCGGAGCAAAGCAATGAAAATGGATATCCGGGCCTGCCCTAAAGCGACAAACATATTCTGACAGGCACGCTGTAATCCGAAAATGGTCATGCCACCCAGAAAGACGGGCATTGTCCAGCGGACTGTTTCTATCAACCTTTCGTCGCTTGTAAAAGCTGACGCTATTGTGGAAGGGAACAGGATCATAAACAGCATCAGAATCAAATTGAAAGAGAACATCGTGATCAGCGCGATACGGAAACATTCTTTCACACGCCGTTTGTCGCCATGGCCGTAATTATAACTGACTATCGGGACGAAACCTTGTGCAAATCCTGTCAGCGGAACACTGGCGAATTGCATCGAGGTTTGCAGAACCGTCAGGGCACTGACATAAATATCTCCGAACTCTTTCAGGCTGCTGTTTAGTACAAAGCCGACCAGACTCTCGGTGCTTGCCATAATGAATGGAGAGATTCCCAGAGCAAGCATCGCAACCACGATTCCCTTGTCTGGTTTCATATAACGTCTTTCTAAAGGCAAAGAGGCACGTCGGGAAAAAAGAAAGAGCAACACCCATATGGCGCTGCAAGCCTGTGAAATCACTGTAGCCAAAGCTGCTCCTTTCACCCCCATGTCAAGCCAGAAAATAAAGATCGGGTCGAGAATGATATTCAGGAAAGCACCGATCAGCACTGAACCCATGGCAATAGCAGGCCGCCCCTGGGCATTGATGAAAGAGTTCAGTCCGGTGGAGATCTCCACAAAGATTGTCCCCAGCAAATAAATGGAAAGATAATCGACCGCATATCCCAGTGTATGTTCCGAAGCACCTGTAAAGAGCAGGATGGGTTCCATAAAGGTATAGGCTATGGAAGAGGTCAGGATGGTGAACAGGATCAGCAGAATAAAACCATTTCCCAATATCTTCCCGGCACGCTGGCGGTCGCCTTGCCCGAGGGCTATCGCAGCCAATGGCGCACCCCCTCCTCCGACGATCGCCGAGAAAGAAGAAATCAGCACGACGAGGGAGATGGTTACTCCCACGCCTGCCAATGCGTCGGTTCCAATGCCCGGAATATGTCCGATATAGATACGGTCGACAATGCTGTAAAGCAAGTTGACGAACTGGGCTGCTACAGCCGGGAGTGCCATCCTGAAGACCAACGGCAACATGCGCTCGGTCCCCAGGCGTTCTTCATATTTATTTACCATCTTGAATCTTATCGCCTGAAAATGGCTACAAAGATACAAGAAATAGCGTTAACCGACTACGCTATAAATATAAACCTCCGGTGCGGCCTGGAAGAAAGGCTTCAACTCGACCACTACATCCTGATTGAATAAATCGGAATGCAGATATCCTTCGGCTTCCGCTACGGAGGAAAAACCGTGAAGAACCTGCACATCCTCTTTTCTTACAAGCAATTGTTTGCTGACAGCTCCCGAAATCGTATCCAGAAACGGTTGCCGATACTTGGTGTACACTGCCGCAGCTGCGCCACGGTCGCTTTCATTCACTTTGAGAGTTATCTCCAGATAAGCTCCTGCTTTTTTTTCTGTTGTCATAATCTTTTTGTTTTTAATGAACGATACAAAGGTAGGAGTGCCAGTAACGGTATTCAATGCGGATTCAGGACAAAGAATGGTAAATTTGGGAATGTGGTCTTGTCTTTATTCCCCTGTTTCCCAAATATACCATTTTATGTTTGCATTTTACCATCATCGGAATCAAAGAACAAACTACCTTTGCTCCGGACAAAAACAGGAACCGTATGAAGAAGAATGAAGTATTTACAAAATATGATCTGGAAAAGGATGCACCTGACGGGATACAGTTCGATATCATGGAAATGCCCTCCTTCTTTATTGAGAACGGGGATAACCCTATGTATCCGCATATTCATGGTTTTTACCAGATCATTTGGTTCAGGAAAGGGACAGGAGCGCATTATGTCGACTTTAAAGAATATAGCATAACAGACAATACCCTGTTTTTTCTTTCGCCGGGACAAATACATTATTTCGATGGGAAGCGCGATCAGGAAGGGATCATCATCCACTTCAACGAGAGTTTTCTTTCCGATGAAGGAAGCAGCGAGAACGTTTTCCTCAAATACAATGTATTCAATGCCTTCGATGCCGTTCCTTACTATAATATAGCGCCTGCAGATACCCGACGGCTGAATTATATCGTGGAAGAAATGGAAATAGAGACGCAACATACGAATGCTTTTGCTCATAAAGATTATCTGAAATATCTGGTAAAAATGTTCCTGATCTACGTGCAGCGGACAGGGCAGAAGGGAACTGGCCTTCCGTTATGTATCAACAATTCATCCAACCGTACTTTTGTCCAGTTTCGGCAAATGCTGGAACACCATTATCGGCATATGCATACGGTAAAAGAATATGCGAATCGTCTGAATGTCTCCACCAAGACATTGACCAATTGCGTATATGAGAGTTCCCGCAGCACCCCTTTAAAGATTATCAACGACCGGATCATCCTTGAAGCGAAACGGCAGCTCCTCCATTCCAGTTTAAAGATCAAAGAGATTGCTTTTTACCTGGGATTTGAAGATCCGTCATATTTCGTAAAGTTCTTCAAGCGCCAGACGGGATATTTGCCGGTAGAATTCAGGGAGTAAATCAAACAAACTAACAGAAGATGAATATTGTATATCGAAAAACGAAAGATTTCACAGAAAAGGAAATAGAAGAGTTATTCCTTTCGGTCAACTGGTTATCAGGTAGATATCCGGAACGTCTGATCAAAGCCTTAAAGGCGTCTTCATGTGTGGTTACAGCATGGGACGGCACAAAGCTGGTCGGCCTTATTCGGGCCTTGGATGATGGCGGGATGGTTGCATTCCTCCATTATTTATTGGTACATCCGGATTATCAGGGGAAAGGTATCGCTGCCACATTGTTGACAATAGTAAAGGAAAAATATAAAGATTATCTCTATCTTAACATAATGCCGGATGAAAAGAAAAATATCTCTTTTTATGAAAAACACGGTTTTTCTCTGTTGGAGGAAGGAGCAGCCATGCAAATAAAACATTTGTGATTTTCCACAAATAAAGGTTCATCTTTTCTTAAAAAATACCGTTGAAGGGTATTGTATATGTAAAAAGGACACTCTACATTTGTCGACCGTTATCGATAGTATAAATTAGCAAATATCTACCTATATGAATGCAAAGGTTAAGGGGTACATGCTGGGAGCCATTGCGGCTGCCACTTATGGCATGAATCCTCTTTTTGCTCTTCCCTTGTATAAGGCAGGAATGGATCCTGACTCAGTGCTTTTTTTCAGATATCTGTTTGCCCTCCCCGTGTTGGGAATAATGCTGAAAGCAAGAGGTCGGAATTTTAAATTATGCCGGAAGGACCTGCCGCCGTTAATTATCCTGGGCTTCCTGGTCGCTTTTTCATCGCTGGCTTTGTTCCAGAGTTATAATTATATGGAAGCCGGTATCGCTTCAACCTTGCTGTTCGTTTATCCGATCATGGTCGCTTTGCTTATGTCGCTGCTTTTCAAGGAGAAGTTAACCCTGCAAACTGTCTTATGTATTTTGCTGGCATTGGGCGGCATCGGACTACTCTACAAAACAGGGAGCGGAGCGACCCTTAGTACGACAGGAGTTCTACTGGTGATGGGATCGGCTCTCTCTTATGCCATTTACATTGTTGGCGTGAATCGTCCGAGATTAAAGGATATAGCCACATTGAAGCTGACTTTTTACATATTGCTTTTCGGAGTGGCCCTTTTTCTGATTCGTGTTGATTTCGGAAAAAGTCTGCATGTTGTCGATGACTGGTATCTATGGGGGAACCTGATCGCTTTAGCAATCTTTCCCACTGCTATATCATTCCTGTGTACCACGCAGGCTATCCAGTATATCGGTTCTACACCGACCGCTATCCTGGGGGCACTGGAACCTCTGACAGCCGTGTTTTTCGGAGTGACTATCTTCGGTGAAGTTCTGACCCCCAGACTGGGTTGCGGGATCGTGATGATCATTCTGGCTGTTACGCTCATCATCGCCGGGAGCAATGTCACGACTTACCTGATCCGCTTCAGAAAGTTATTTCCCCGACTTCCGTTCCCGAAAAAGTAAGAATATATCCTATCGGTTAAGATTCACATTCCCCCGGATTTAACCATTCTGTAAAAGAAATGCCCCGCTAAAACTATTTTATGTGGCGTTAATTCTTTACATTTGCCACAAAAATTAGCGGACATGATAGATTGCAAGGATGAACATATATTGAACGTCATTAATTATCCGGAGGATTTGCGTAAGTTGCCTCCCGAAAAATTGGGCCAGGTATGTGCAGAGTTGCGTCAATACATTATAGATATACTTTCTGAAAATCCCGGACACCTGGGTGCCAGTCTCGGAACGGTTGAACTGACCGTTGCCCTGCACTATGTTTTCAACACCCCGTACGACCGGATTGTCTGGGACGTCGGACACCAGGCTTACGGACACAAGATACTGACCGGACGCCGGGATGTTTTTCATACGCTCCGGAAATTTAAAGGGATCAGTGGCTTTCCTAACCCGGGAGAAAGTGAGTATGACGCTTTTATTGCCGGCCATGCCTCCAACTCCATTTCGGCTGCCATGGGTATGTCGGTCGCTTCCGAACTCAAAGAAGAACATAACCGGCATGTCATAGCCGTGATCGGTGACGGCGCAATGACCGGCGGACTGGCCTTTGAAGGACTGAATAATGCCTCGGCAAATCCCAACAACCTGCTGATCATTCTCAACGACAACGATATGGCTATCGATAATTGCGTAGGAGGATTGAGCCAATATCTGGTGGACATCACCACCAGTCAGGCATACAATAAGATGCGCTATGATGTGTACAGGGGATTGCGGAAGATGAAACTGATCAACAATGACCGTCGTGGAAATATTCTCCGTTTCAACAATAGCCTGAAAGCATTGATCACACAACAACATAACCTGTTTGAAGGATTCAGTATCCGTTATTTCGGACCTGTGGACGGGCATGATGTCAACTATATGATCAAGCTGCTGAACGATATAAAAGATCTGCAAGGCCCCAAACTATTGCATATCAAGACTAAAAAAGGCAAAGGCTTCAAGCCTGCCGAGGAATCGGCAACCGAATGGCATGCACCGGGCAAGTTCAATAAAGAGACCGGACAGCGGATTATCGTCCACAAACTGGACGAACCGCAATTGTATCAGGATGTTTTCGGACATACACTCGTTTAACTTGCTGAACAGTACGAACGGAGCGTGGGTATTAGTCCCGCCATGCCAACCGGAAGTTCCATGATCTATATGATGAAAGCTTTTCCCAAACGGGCATTCGATGTCGGAATAGCAGAAGGACACTCGGTGACCTTCTCTGCCGGACTTGCTAAAGAAGGGATGATCCCGTTCTGCAACGTCTATTCATCGTTCATGCAACGGGCGTACGATAATCTCATACACGATGTCGCTTTGCAAAAGCTGCATATGGTGATCTGTCTGGATCGTGCCGGGCTGGTCGGTGAAGACGGAGCCACGCATCACGGGGTGTTCGACCTGGCATACCTGCGTCCGATCCCCAACCTGACGATCGCCTCGCCGCTCAACGAACTGGATCTGCGGAACCTGATGTACACCGGGTACAAAGAGGCACCGGGTACTTTTGTGATCCGTTATCCACGTGGCAAAGGAGAGAAGAAAGACTGGCGCAACGAAATGCAGGTCCTTCCCATCGGAAAAGGGAAAAAACTGAACGAAGGAGACGATATAGCTGTTTTATCTATCGGGCCGATCGGAAATGAAGTGATAAAAGCTATAGAGGAAGTGGCCGGTGAAGGACTATCGGTTGCACATTACGACATGATTTATCTGAAACCGATCGATGAAGAGTTATTACATGAGATAGGCAGGAAGTTCAAACGCGTCATTACCGTAGAGAACGGTGTAGTGAAAGGCGGATTGGGCACAGCCGTTCTTGAATTTATGGCAGACAACGGATATACTCCGCGGGTGAAACGCATCGGTATACCCGACACATTCATTGAACACGGATCTATCCCCGAACTTTATAAATTATGCGGTCTGAATGCCGAAAGTTTGGCCGGAGAGATCCGAAAAATGATGAACGATTAAATATTAATGACAACTTGCCGGACGATGCGGCAAACGGAATGAGTAACAATTAGTAAAATGAAGATTATTATTGCCGGGGCAGGCGAAGTGGGTACACATCTCGCGAAGATGTTATCTCAGGAAAAGCAGGATATCATCCTGATGGACCCGAGTGAGGAACGATTGAATATCACCAATTCCAATATGGAGATTCTTCCTATGGTTGGAAATCCGACTTCGATCCGTGACCTGGAAGAAGCCGGTATAAAAAAGACAGACCTGTTCGTCAGCGTTACTCCTGAAGAGACGACGAATATTGCCGCAAGTATCCTGGCTTCCAAGTTGGGAGCACGCAAAACCCTGGCACGTATCAATAACTACGAATATTTGTTACCCAAAAACAAAGAGCTGTTCGAAAAGTTGGGGATCCACTCGATGATCTATCCGGAAATGCTGGCTGCTAAAGAGATTGTCAGTGCGATACGTCGTCCGTGGACACGCCAGTACTGGGAACTGTTCGGGGGCGCCCTGATCCTGCTGGGAGTGAAGGTTCGTGAGAATTCCCGCCTGGTAAACAAACAACTGGTCGAACTGCTGAACGAACAGAAGCTATACCATATCGTTGCCATCAAACGGCAATATGAAACGATTATCCCGCGCGGTACCGATTATATCCTACCCGGCGACATCGTTTTTTTTACGACTACCAAGGAACATATCAAGGATGTGCAGCTACATGCCGGTAAAAAAGATCCGGAAGTGAAAAAGATCTTTATCATGGGAGGTAGCCGTATCGCCATCCGTACCAGCCAGTATCTGCCGAATAATATCCGGGTAAAGATATTGGAGACAAATAAAGAGAAAAGTCACCGCATAGCCGAAGTGGTGCCGAGCAATGTCCTGATCATTAACGGCGACGGACGCGATACGGAACTACTGATGCAGGAAGGAATCAAGGATGCTCAGGCATTCGTTGCCCTGACGGATAATTCAAGTACGAATATCCTTGCCTGTTTGGCTGCAAAACGTTTCGGCGTATTCAAAACGGTGGCCAAGATCGAGAATATCGATTATATCCCATTAGCCGAAAATATGGATATCGGTTCGGTTATTAACAAAAAGCTGATCGCCGCCAGCCATATCTATCAGTTCCTGCTGGATGCCGATGTTTCCAACGTAAAGTTCCTTACCTTTGCCAACGCCGATGTGGCTGAGCTAGTTGCCCGTCCCGACTAGAACATCACCCGAAAACAGGTGAAAGACCTGCATTTGCCGAAAGATCTGACTTTAGGAGGGTTGATACGAGACGGAGAGCCGATGATGATTAAGGGAGACACCCAGATACAAGCCTACGACCACGTGGTGGTGTTCTGTCTGGAGACGGCTATGCGCAAACTGGAAGATTATTTTAATTAGTATGTTACTGAATATACGTTTCATAATAAAGATGCTGGGGATGATGTGTATCCTCGAAACGCTGTTCATGCTGATGGCAACGGTTGTCGCCTTCCTCTACAAAGGCGGTGATTTCTATACGTTGCTTTTGTGCAGCGGAATACTGTTCGGGGTGGGCGTATCGCTTTATGCTATCGGCTTCCGTGCAAACGAATATATGGCCGGACGACGGGAAGGGATGCTGACGGTGACATTCACCTGGATATTACTTTCTCTATTAGGCATGTTGCCTTTTTACCTGGGAGGCTATATAGATAACGTGACGGATGCCTTTTTCGAAACGATGTCGGGCTTCACGACGACCGGATCGACCATCCTGACCGATATTGAGTCATTGCCGAAAGGAATTCTGTTCTGGCGTAGCCTTACCCAATGGCAGGGAGGTATCGGGATGATCGTGTTCACCGTAGCATTGATGCCTATCCTGGGCGGCGGTGCGACACAGATGTTCAATGCTGAGACGCCGGGGATTACCCATGAGCGTTTCCGTCCTCGCGTGACACAGGTAGCCAAGCGCCTTTGGGGTGTTTACCTGTTCCTTACTTTTCTGTTGATCGGGTTGTTATGGATCGGGCCGATGGATTTGTATGACGCTGCCAACCATGCCCTGACGGCTATCTCTACAGGAGGGTATTCCACAAAGAATGCCAGTATTGCTTATTGGAATTCCGCTTATATCGAATATATTATCACGATCTTCATGTTCATCGGGGCGACCAATATCACATTGATCTATTTCTGCCTGAACGGGAATGTGAAGAAATTGTTTTTTGATGAAGAGTTCCGTTGGTTTTTCTGGTTTGTCATGCTTATGATAGCCGTGACAACCGGATGGATCATGTATAAGGGGTTCTTTACCGACTTCCCGACTGCATTCCGGCAGGCAGCCTTCCAGGTGGTGACATTGGTCTCTACGTGCGGATTCGCTACGGAAAACTATATTCCCTGGGGACCGTTCTTCTGGATGATCGCATTGATATTGATGTTTATTTGCGGTTGTGCCGGCTCTACCTGCGGAGGGTTGAAGATGGGACGTTTCGTGATTCTTTCGAAGAATCTCTTCAATGAATTCAAGAAACAGACACACCCGCATGCGATTATACCTGTACGGATGGATTCGCACATCGTATCCGGAGATATTGTGCATCGCGTGCTAGCATTTGCTTTCGCTTATATGTCCCTGATCGTGATCAGTTGTATCGTTCTGATGCTCGACGGTTTGGGATTCGAGGAGTCGATCGGTGCTGCAGTCTCGGCCATCAGCAATGTCGGTCCGGGGCTTGGCAAGCTGGGACCGGTGGATAACTTCTCTGAAGTGCCTGTCGTATCCAAATGGTTCCTTTCCTTCCTGATGATGACGGGACGTCTGGAAATATTTACCGTATTGACATTACTTGTTCCGGGATTCTGGAAACAATAAAATAACAGCTGATATGAAAACACGTACAATGCTTCTTACGATTATGAGTTGCCTGTTTATCGGAGTAACGACCGGAGCACAGACAGCTGCACAGCGCGAAACGATCGACTTACTGCCGGAAGGTACTTTCACCAACGGAATAGAAGGCCCTGCCACCGACAAATCCGGTAATCTGTACGCCGTCAACTATGGTAAAGAAGGAACGATAGGCATTGTACGCCCGGACGGATCGCACGAATGTTTCGTGACACTTCCCGAAGGCTCTACGGGCAACGGTATCCGTTTCAATAAGGCCGGAGAGATGTTGGTCGCAGATTATACCGGCCATAACATTCTGAAAGTAGACATGAAAACCAAAGGCATCAGCGTCTATGCCCACGAGCCGAAGATGAACCAACCCAACGATATCGCCCTGGCACCCAATGGCAACCTGTATGCCAGCGACCCGGACTGGCCGAACAAGAAAGGACAGCTTTGGCTGGTCACTCCGGACGGTAAAGTCACCCTGCTGGAAGGTGATATGGGGACGACCAACGGCATCGATGTCAGTCCTGACGGTAAAAAACTTTATGTTAATGAGTCTGCACAACTTAAAGTATGGGTGTACGACATAAAACAGGACGGAACACTTAAAAACAAGACACTTTTCCATACGTTCGAAGGTTTCGGTATGGACGGTATCCGTTGCGATGTAAAAGGTAACCTGTATCTCTGCCGTTATGAAAAAGGAACAGTAGCCCTTATAAATCCGAAAGGGAAGCTGATCCGTGAAATACAGCTGAAAGGAAAGAAA